>BNJS01003676.1_pt1:17500-320000 | contig 502351 bp, 540 predicted proteins | sample 8540461 | NCBI WGS metagenome assembly BNJS01 (sample SAMD00202454, study PRJDB9452) | human saliva metagenome | isolation source: human saliva | place: Japan
ATCTGGTTTATCACTACCAAATCTTTCCATTGCCTCTTCATAATCTAATCTTGGGAATGGTAAGACAACATCAATACCTTTTACTTCTTTCATTACATGAGCGATTAATCCTTCGATCATAGTAAGGATTTCTTCCTGAGACATAAAGCTCATTTCCATATCAATTTGAGTAAAATCTGGTTGTCTGTCAGCACGTAAGTCTTCATCACGGAAACAACGAGCAACTTGGTAATATCTATCAAAACCAGCAACCATTAATAATTGTTTAAATAATTGTGGAGATTGAGGTAATGCATAAAATTCTCCTGGGTGTACTCTACTTGGTACTAAGTAGTCACGTGCTCCTTCAGGTGTTGATTTTGTTAAAATTGGAGTTTCAACATCAACAAACATATTGTTATCTAAATAATCACGTGTTGCTTTCGTAATTTTTGAACGTAATTGAAGCACTTCAGCTAATTCTGTTCTTCTTAAATCTAAATAACGATATTTTAAACGTAATTCCTCACTTGATAAACTAGCATCATCTAATACGAATGGTAAAGTTTTAGCTTTTGATAGTATTTCTAATTTATCAGCAATGATTTCTACTTTACCTGAAGGAATTTTATCATTTACAGTATTTTCACTTCTTGCTACTACTTCTCCTTCTATAGAAACAACAAATTCATTTCTAATAGTACTAGCTAATTCATGTGTTTCGGTATTTTTCTCACCTGAGAATACACATTGAACTATTCCCATTCTATCTCTAACATCAATAAAAATCAGGTTTCCTAAATCACGTCTTTTACTTACCCAACCTTTTTACTGTAACTCTTTTTTTCCTATATATTTCTCATCTATATGGCCTGCATATTCTGTTCTTCCGTATGCACTCATTATTTTTTTCTCCTTTCAGTTTTTTTCTTCTAAATACTTAACTATATTGTCAAATTCAACATTTTCTTGGTCGTAAGTTTTCATATCTTTAACAACATACTGACCATTTTCCAGTTCACTATCACCAATTATTATAGAGAATTTAGCATTATATCTATCTGCTAACTTCATTTGAGCTTTCATTTTTTTATCAAAATAATCACTTTGAACTTTATAACCAGCTAAACGTAAATCATTAGTAAGTTTAACACCAGCATCTCCGGCTTTTTCACCCATGGCTACAACGAATGCATCTATTGTGTCATCGATAGGTAATTCTATATTTTCACTTTCTAAAGCTAGTAATAAACGCTCAATACTTAACGCAAATCCGATTCCTTTTTTATCTTCTGGACCATCTAAAAGTTTTATTAATCCATTATAACGGCCACCACCACAAAGTGTTTTAAGTTCCACTTCTGGATTATCAATCATAATTTCAAATGCAGTATGCGTATAATAGTCTAAACCACGAACTAAATTGTGATCAACTTCATACTTAACACCTAAAGCATCTAAGTGTCTTAGTACTTCTGCAAAATATTGTTTTGATTCTTCTCCAAGGTACTCTAATAACTTAGGAGCATTTTTAATAAGTTCATGCTCTGCATCAACTTTACAATCTAGAATTCTCATTGGGTTTTTATAAAGTCTATTATTACAATCTTCACAAAACTCGTTAATTCTTGGTTCAAAATGTTTAACTAACGCTTCATTATATGCTTGTCTTTCTTCAGGATTTCCTAAAGAATTGATACTAACTTTAATATTTTCGATTCCAAAAGATTTATAAATATTATATGCTAAGCTAATTACTTCTGCATCGATTTTTGGACTTTCTTCACCAATTACCTCCACTCCATATTGAACGAATTGACGATAACGACCTTTTTGTTTTCTTTCGTATCTAAACATTGGTCCCACATAATAAAGTTTTTGAGGGTGAATAGTTTTAGCGAATAATTTATTCTCAATATAAGAACGTACTGTTCCTGCTGTCCCCTCTGGTCTTAAAGTTATCGAACGATTCCCTTTATCCATAAAAGTATACATTTCTTTTTGAACTATATCTGTTGTATCCCCTACACCTCTACTGAAAAGTTCTGTTGACTCAAACATTGGAGTTCTAATTTCTTCGTAACAAAATGAATCACTAATTTTTCTTAACTTTTCTTCAATGTATTGCCATTTTTTACTTTCTTCAGGCAAAATATCTTGTGTACCTCTCGGCATTGTTATTACCATAAATAATCTCCTTCCTAAATCTTACTAACTACTTTCTAATCTAAATTTCCAAATAAAAAATTAAAAACGCCCCACATAGCAAACGCTACATGGGACGATAAGTAATTTCGTGGTGCCACCCTAATTCATATCAGAATACTGATACCTTAATTTACAATTATTTAATTTTATAAAAAGTGTTCCTTACTTTAATCATTAATACCCTATCTTCCAGCCCATGGATAAGACTCTCTCTTATTAAAACATAAAGCAAAATTCTTTTTACTATTACATTCTGTCACTATTATTTAACTATATTACACTAAACTAACTATCTTGTCAAGAATAGAAATGCATAAACATTGACAAGAAAACGGAACCAAATTTCTACTTTATTTATTTACATTCAATCTTTAACCTTGATTTTTTATAATAATCAGTATAAAATAGTTGGGTGATGTCTTTATGAAAGGAGAACCCTTAATGAAAAAATTCTTTTCACTACTACTACCAATAATAATGATAGTATTGATAGTTGGTGGAACCTATTTTTACATGCATTCAGGTAGCGAAAAAATAAAAAACGAACACTCAAAATATGTATCATTAATTAATGATGATCATGATTTTCGGTGCTGGTTTAAAAGGTTTAGAATCTTTAACAACTGAAAAAGCAAAAAGTGTTCTATCTAATGTAGAAAATGAAATAGAAACAGCTACTGAACTAAAAAGTATTGATGAATCTTTAAAAAGTGCAGATATTGAATCTGCAGAAAATCACTTAGATAAAGCTAAACAATTAGATACTTCTAAAACTTTCGGTAAAGCAACCAACTGGTTTAATACTGAAATTAGTAACTATAAAAAAGCTGTAGAAGAGATAAATGAATTAGATATTTATGCTGAAGACTACGATACTTTACTAAAAAATATCGTTGAAAAGTACCATTTTACCTACGACAGTATTAAAAAGAAATTATTAGGAAATAAAGATAATGACGAAAAATCTTCTGATTCTGAAAAAACAGACGACAAAGATAACGTTGAACAAAAAGCAAATGATTCTGAATCTGAAAAAGAAGAAAAAGAAAAATCCAAAGATAAAGAAAAAACTAAAGAAACTAAAACTCAAAAATCATCACAGTCTAAAAAATCTTCAACACCTAATACACAAGTCCATCCACAAATTTATGGACAACAAACACCAGAAACATACAATACACTACGTTATACTCAAGAAGGTAGCGTAAGTAGAAATATTGTAGAAAATGAATTAAAAGGTGATATTTCAAACTTTTCAAATGAAGAAATAAACGCAGCTATCGCAAGATATAACGCAAAAAATCAAGGTTAATCATTAGATTAACCTTGATTTTTTATTTTATTATTTTTTTCTACTGCGATTACTTCGATTTCAATATTAGCCCCTAAAGGTAAAGCTGCTGCTTGGAATGCAGATCTAGCTGGTAATACATCTTGGAATTGTTCAGCATATATTTTATTAACTTCTGCAAAATCAGAAATATCTTTTAGTAATACTAAAGTTTTTACTACATGATTCATAGAACTTCCTGCTTCTTCTAAAACTGCTTCAATATTTTTAAATACTTGTTTAGCTTCTTCTAAAACTCCACCTTCTACAATTTTCCCAGTTTCAGGATTAATTCCTAATTGACCAGAACAAAAGATTAAATCCCCTACTTTATTTGCTTGAACATATGGTCCAACAGCTTTCGGTGCTTTTTCCGTATTAACTTTTTTAATTTCCATTATAAAGTTCTCCTTTATTTATATTCTTTTAACTATATTCTATCATAATAGTTTACTTTAGTCAGCATTTTTTTAAGAAAATAGCAAAATTTTTCCACCTCATAAAACCTAATTTAAAAATAAAGTAAACAGTTTCAAAAGAGTCCCTCGTTATGGCTAAGCTAATAAAAAGAGGTCATAAAAATTATGACCTCTCATTTTATATTACTCTTGTGCTGCTTCAGCTTCTTTTGCCATTTGTTCAGCTTCTTCTTTCAATTTATCAAGATGCATTAGATTTGTTAGGTAATCTCTTAATAAAATCAATATTACCCCAAAGACAGTAACCGCAATTGCGATAGATGTAAATACTTGAGTAAATGTTAATTTTACAGTTAATTTAGCTAAGTACCCTGAAATAATATTAGCTAATGATGTAGTTAAATACCAGAAACCTACTGCTAATGATGCGTATTTTGCTGGTGCCAATTTGTTAAACATTGATAATCCAATTGGTGATAGGAATAACTCCCCTACTGTTAATAAGAAGTAAGCTATAAGAATATATGAAATACTCATTTTTAAGCCACTATCAATAGTACCATTAATTGTTTTAACACCTATTACCATCACTGCAAAAGCAATACCAGAGAATAACATACCTACTCCCATCTTAGTACCTGTTTGCAAGTCACCTTTTTCTGTTTTACTTAATTTCACCCACAGAGAACCAAACATCGGAGCCATTATTACGCACAATAGTCCATTAAATGAAATTAACCAAGGTGTTGGTACATTCCAACCAAATATACTTCTATCTACAGCTTTTTGAGTTAATATCGCAAATGAAGTTTGAGTTTGGTTCCATGCAGACCAGAATAAAGTACAGAACACAAACATTACTGCCATTGCTTTCATTCTATCTTTATCTACTTTTGTAATAGGATGGTTTACTACTGATTTAACTTTATTACTTGCAGTAGGATATTTACCTTTATCTTTTAACCATGATGGTGCTAACACTAAGAAAATTAAAAATTGGACAAATGATAGGACAGCAGCCGCTATAAATCCAATACGATAACCATAAGATAAAATATTACCACTATTATCAATATTCGCAAACCATTGGTCAGTAATTAATCCAAAGATAATAGGTCCAAACAAGCTACCTACGTTAATAGCCATATAGAAAATACTATATGCGGCATCTTTCATAGTTACTTGGTCACGTTCATATAAAGCCCCTACTAATGCACTAGTATTACCCTTTACCAATACCAGCTGCAATAAGTAAGATAGATAAACTTAATAAAACCGTCCATAACTGAGTAGTAGAGAAATACAATGCAATATAACCAAACGTACTCATTAACGTACCAAGTAAAGATAGATTTTTGTAACCCTAAATATTTATCAGCTAGCCAACCTCCTAGAATCGACATCATATAGCCAATTGCTGAGTAGTATCCATATAACTCTGTCGCAAAACCACGTTCTAAACCAAGACCGTTTTCTGCAGGACTAGCTATAAAGAATAGAATTAAAAATCCTACAATCCCATATGCATAAAAACTTTGTAACCCTGTAGTAATATTAGCCAAAAGCAAACCTTTAGGATGCTTCATTTGTTCTTTATGTTCCATAAAGTTTTCCTCCTTTTTATTTATAATATTACGCTTTCATTATATACCATTGAAAATCATGATTCAATACACTTTTAAAAATTTTAAAGTTTATGTATACCTCTAAAATAAAGAGTTTATTACATATTTTTTCATAATCTTTATTGTTTTTCTATCAACCTACTAAAACTTACTAAATTATAATTTTATTATTTGCAAAATAAAATTATAAAATGTAAATTAATGAAAAATAAAAACCCTATTAAAAAAATAGGGTTTTTTTACAATTACTTTTCTGAAAAATTAAAGAACAACTACGTTAGCTGCTTGTGGTCCACGAGCACCTTCTTCTACTGAGAATTCAACTTTATCGCCTTCTTTTAAAGTTTTGAATCCTTCTTTTTTGATGCTTGAGAAGTGTACGAATACATCTTTTTCACCTTCTACTGCGATAAATCCAAATCCTTTTTTTCCTCGTTAAACCATTTTACTGTACCTTGTTTCATAAGTTACAATCTCCTTTTTTTATTTATTTTTATTATCAATAATCAATCGTATTCTTGCCAAGATAATAAATAAAATAAATGGGATATTATATTAACACTTAAAAAACTTAAAACCTGTATTACAATTATTACTATATCTTTTTATTGACTTTTTACTAGTATATCTTAATTATCAAAAAAATAAGCAAATGAAAAAGACTTACTATTTTCATAAAAAAATATATTAGTTAATAAACTAGATGATTTCAGCTACTAATTCATTATAAAAAAATAAAAAACACCTAACGGTGCTTTTTATCTTAGAATTCTTCATCCTCATTTTTGATATTAAATTTAGAAACAATTCCTTCATTGTCGAAGTCATATACATCTTCATTTTCTTCTATGTCTTCGTCTTCGATTAATTCATCAACTTCATCATGGATATCTTCAGTTTCTTCTTCAACTAATTCTTCTTCATCTTCCTCAATCGCAAACTTATGAACACTTGGTTCTACGAAGTTTTTAATATCTTCAACTAATAAACTATCTCTAAGTTTCCAACTTCCATCTTCAACACAAACGAATCTTCCATCTAAGTTTAAGTCTGTGTAGAAATACGCAGCTTGTGTAACAAATTCTTCATCTCCATCATTTCTTAATGGTTTAATGTAATCAAGAAAGTCGTATATATTTAATCTTTCTATACCCTCTTCAATCATATAAGCATAACATAAGTCTATTAATGACATTTCCTTAATCTTTTCCGTACTTAATTCTTTCAAATTCACCATCTAATCCTAATTCCTTTCTACCTAATCTACATTTTCTCTGGAGCAGATACTCCTATTAATTCTAATGCATTTCTTAAAGTTATTTTAACTGCTGTAATTAAAGCTAAATAACTCTCAGTTTGTTCTTTATCTTCAGTAATTACTTTGTTATTATTGTAAAACTTGTGGAATGAACTTGCTAGAATTTGTAAATAGTTACAAATTCTATGTGGTTCATAATTTGTCGCAGCTTGAGCAACTATTTCAGGGAAATATGCTAAGTTTTTCAATAATTCAACTGAATATTCATCAGTTAGTAACTCATAGTTACAATTTTCAATATTGAAATCACCTTGTTCACTTGCTTGACGTAGAATTGAACAAATTCTAGCATGTGCATATTGAACGTAGTAAAGTGGGTTATCACTTGATTGTTCTTTTGCAACTGCAAAGTCAAAGTCTAAATGACTATCAGCACTTCTCATAACTAGGAAGTAACGAGCAGCATCAGCACCTACTTCATCGATTAAATCACGTAAAGTAATTGCCTTACCTGTTCTCTTACTCATTTTTACAACTTCTCCATTATTTAAAAGTTGTACCATTTGCATAATTAGCGCTTCTAATTGTTCAGCTTTGTATCCCATAGCAACTACACTAGCTTTAAGTCTAGCGACATATCCATGGTGGTCAGCTCCAAGAACATCTAATAATAAATCAAATCCACGATCTAATTTATTTTTGTGATAAGCTATGTCACTTGTAAGGTAAGTTAATGACCCATCTGCTTTTATTAAAACACGGTCTTTGTCATCTCCAGTACCTAAAGCTGTAGTTTCTAACCATAAAGCACCGTCTTTTTCATAAACATAACCTTGTTCTCTTAATGATTCTAAAGCTTTATCTACTAATCCATTTTCATATAATGATTTTTCACTAAAGTAAACATCATACTCTACTCCAAAATCACCTAAATCTTTTTTAATATTTTCCATTTCATATGCTACAGCATAGTCACGAATAAAGCTTTCTAAATCTTCTCTTTCTAATAGAGAATCTCCAAATTCATCTTTTAATTTTTGACCAAGAACTTTGATATCTTCACCATGATAAGCATCTTCTGGGAGTTCCGCTTCTAATCCCAAAGCTTGTTTATAACGTACAATAGCAGAAATAACTAAGTTATTAATTTGATTTCCTGCATCGTTAATATAATATTCACGAGATAAATCATATCCTGATTTTTTCATAATTCTAGCTAATGAATCAGAATACGCTGCATTTCTAGCATGTCCAACATGAAGCGTTCCTGTAGGGTTAGCTGAAACATATTCTAAAAGAACTTTCTTCCCTTGACCTACATTATTTTCTCCATATTTCTCATTATCAGTTAAAAATTTTTACTAATAACACTTCCTAAACTTGATTTCTTAACATAAAAGTTAATAAATCCAGGTCCTGCTATTTCGATTTTTTCTATTGATTCATCCTCAGGTATATTACTAATAATTTCCTCGGCAATAACTCTTGGATTTTTCTTTAGTACTCTTGTCAATTGCATAGCAATATTCGAAGAGAAATCTCCATTATCATTATTCTTTGGAGTTTCTACATAAATATCTACTCCACTTATCTCCAACTTAGCCAAGGAACTTTGTAATAATTCTATTATTTTTATTTTTTTCACAAAAAGTTCCTCCAAATAATTCTATTCCTAAATTTTTTTAATTAATATTTTTTTAATTTGTTTTTGTTGTTTTTTCATTTCTATCAAAAAAATATTATAGACAATTTCATACATTACTAGATTGTTTCTTGATTTTTTTCCATAGAAACTAATTGTGTATCTAATTTCACATTACCATAAATAGTGTTATAATCACTACTTTTTACGGCTATATCCAATGTGCGTTTTTAAATTGTCTTTCTCTATACTAACACTTTCTTTGATTTTTGTCAATAAAAAAATTTTTTTATTTTTCATTTTTTTATCATTATATACTATTTTTTTCATAGCTTATTTCTTCTGAAAACTCTCCGAAATGCTTGTCTTCATAGACTTTTTCATTGTCTGTATATGTAGTTATTTTTTTATTTCCATATTATCTATTGTAAACTCTCTAACTCTTCTTCTATTTCTAACCAAGTATTATTTAAATCTTCTATTTCTTGATTTAAACTTCTTAGTTCTTCATTATATTCCTGCACTTTAACAGCATCTGTATATACTTCTTCTTTAGTTAATTCATTATTTACTAAGGTAAACTTTCTCCTCTAATGATTCTATTTTTCTCTAGAAGTTCTTCGCGTGTTCTTTCTAACTTACGAATTCGTTTTTTCTCTTCTTTTCCTAGAACATAATTATTAGCAACTTTTTCCTGAACTTCATCAGTTTTTTCTTCTTTTAGTTTTTTAGCTATTAATTCTTGTTCACGTTTTTTTCTAAATAATAGTCATAATTTCCCTAGATATATACTATAATCATCTCCAGTAATATCCAATACTTTATTAGCTATCTTATTAATGAAATACCTATCATGACTGACAAATACTATTGTTCCCTCATAGTTTTCTAAGGCATCTTCTAGTACCTGTTTACTAGTAATATCTAAGTGGTTGGTTGGTTCGTCTAGAACTAACAAATTATTTTTTTCAAGCATTAGCTTAGCTAATTGCAAACGAGCCTTCTCTCCACCAGATAAATCTCGAACAATTTCAGGACACTATCTCCTCTAAATAAAAATCGTCCAAGCACTGTTCTTACCTCAGCTTCTTTCATCAATGGATATTCATCCCACAATTCATTTAATATTGTTTTTGATGATTCAAACTCAGCTTGTTTTTGATCATAGTAACCTAGTGATACTTTACTACCATAATGAACACTACCACCTATGGCATTCTGTTTTTTAGCTATAGTTTTAATAAGGGTTGACTTCCCTATACCATTTCTTCCAACTATTGCAATTCTATCACCTTTATAAACAGAAAAATTATAATCATTACCTACTTGTTTTCCATCATAACCCACTTTTAAGTTTTCTATCATCAAGACATCACGACCACTTTGTTCTTTAATATTAAACTCAATATTTGCAGCCTTATCGTCTTTTTTAGGATTATCAATAAGTTCCATTTTATCTAGTACTTTTTGACGACTTTTTGCCATTTTACTAGTAGAAGCACGAGCTATATTTTTTTGAACGAATTCTTCCAATCTCTTAATATCTTTTTGCTGACTAGTGAACTCCTTTAATTGTTTCTCATAATCTTCTTCGTATTGTTTTAAGAACTTAGAGTAGTTTCCTACATATTTTTTAAGCTTTCCAAATTCTAAGTTATAAACAACATTTACTACCTTATCTAGGAAATATCTATCGTGACTGACAATAACAATTGCACCATTATATGAACTAAGATAATTTTCTAACCAAGCTACATTTTCCATATCAAGGTGGTTGGTTGGTTCGTCAAGGATAAGTAAATCTGGTTCACTTAATAGAAGTTTCGCCATTGATAATCTAGTCTTTTCCCCACCAGAAAAAAAGTACTGATTTTTTTATCAAAAAAATATCTTTTTGTAAAAATCTAATCCATATAATACACTCTCAATTTTACTTTTTGTAATGGTAATCTTTATGCGTTAAAACTTCATTTTTGCAATCTATCAAATCTATCCAAAAGACCAGGATCATTTTCTATATTTTTCAGGAGTTAATTCATATGATAGTTTTTTTCTAAGTTTGCTTCCAAACTTATTATTTCATCAAAACATGTTATCATCTCTTCATATATAGATAAGTCTTCTCTAACTATAAATTCCTGCGATAAATAACCTATAGTCGTATTTTTTGAAATAGTTCGCTCTCCACTATCAAAACTCAGTTCACCAGATATTATTTTAAGCAAAGTACTTTTCCCAGCGCCATTTCTTCCGACAATTGCTACGCGATCCTTATCATTTATTTCCATCTTAACATTAGAAAAAAATTTCGTTAACCACAAAATTTTTTTTCGTAACATTATTTAATTGAATCAGCATTTACCTTTCTCCTTTCTTTATATTTTATCCTTTTTCTACATTTATTATATAAAACTACTATATTATTTATATTTAACTAAAATATTATACCATACAATATTTTATAACGCTAATATTCTACGTATCTATATTATAAAAAAATATTAAACTATATTAACTGATAACTATTATCATTTAGACTAGAAGTACTGCTTCTATTACTTTTTATGTTCTAAAATATAATATTTTTTTATTAAATTATTCGCCCTTGTTATTTCAAGTTAGTCTGTTATTATAGCTATATATATACTTACTTATACAGTTTATAAAAAAATATTTATTTCTGTTTTTTCATATATTTCTAACTAGAAATCATTGATTTTTCAATGTTTCTGTAAAGAATGTTGTTACTGTAGATTATAAATGTTATAATACAAGTATAAAATTTTATTCAGGGGGTATTTCTTAAATGAAATCGAAAAAAATATTATCAGTTCTTATGGCAGCTGGATTAGCTTTTACTCTTGTAGGATGTGGTAATTCTAATTCTAACTCATCTTCACAAAACTCTAATCAACCAGCTGATTACGTTGAAGGAGTTTCTTTAGATAAACCTATGAAAGTTGATAAAGAAGCTGGTACTGTTACAGTACTGACAAAAATTAACGGTAAATACTTTGAACAATCTACACGTCACAACTCTGTAGAACAAAGTGGTACTAACGGTGCTAAATCAATTTTCACAGCTTATGCTAAACCAGAAGAATTCTACAATGCTCTAATCGAAATTGGAGCTCAACCTGGTAACAATATGACTCCTAATAACGGAGAAACTACTCACGTTGAAGGAACTAGATTAAAGCTGAAGTAACTTGGAACGGAGCAGGTAAAAAATATGATATTAATGAAGTAGTTAAAGATAGTAACGGTAAAAAAATAAACTTCCGTTTTGGTGGTAACCTAAAAGCTGCTATCGATAAAAATACAGGTTGTCTTTCTTGTTTAGATAGTTGTCCAGTAGGAGTTATCTCTAATGAAACTTATACATATGGTGCTATTGAAAAACGTAAAGAAGTATCATTTACAGGTAACTCAGACGTATTACCAGAAGACGGTACTTACGTTGCAGTTATCTACAGCATTGAGAAATAATTCTTTAGAATTAATATAGTCGGAGTAAGTATTCTATAATACTCCGACTACTTATTTACATAAAAATAAATTAATGGAGAGATTTAATGAAACGTTTAAGACTATTATTTTACTTTACAACCATCGGTATAGCTCTTGGATATTTCTTTGCTGTTCTTCTATCATTCTTCGTTCAGTATGCAATGTTAGCTGATGAAAGCTTAGTAGTATTCGTATGGACTGTTTATGGAATAATGACTGGTTTTGTATTTAAAAAAATCGGTAATAAATATGGATTCTTTATTATAGAAGGTTTAATTCTTATTATGATGCTTATTGCAGGAAGAATGAATATTCTTTACTATATTACTAAAGAGGTCTTAGGTTTAACATCTATAAAACAAATTCAGACACCATTCCTTATTGCATTAGTATTAATTAACCTTATTAACTTATACATCGTTTTAACTCGTTCTAAATACCAAAAAGTATATACTAAAGAAGAACTTAAAGAACTTAAAGAAAAAGAAGTTAAACTTAGTGATTTACGTCATGTAGATCCAGAAGAAGAAAAACGTATGAAACAGCAACGTAAAAAAGTACGTATAATAACTTTAGCTGGTTTTGCAATCTTCTTTGCAGTATACTTTGCAGTTCCAAGTTTTAAATCTGGAATAAACACAGCATTCTCAACATTATCACAATTCGATACTAACGCAGTTATTGAATACTTACGTGGTTGGGGCCCATGGGCTGCGGTTGTATCAGCTATTCTTATGGTACTTCAATCAGTCGCTGCACCTATCCCAGCATTCTTAATTACATTATCTAACGCAGCTATTTTTGGTTGGGTTATCGGAGCAATTCTTTCATGGTCATCTGCAATGGCTGGGGCTGCTTTATGTTTCTACATAGCTCGTGGATTAGGTCGTGATGTTGTTGAAAAATTAACTAGTAAAGGTGCTATGGCAAGTGTTGACGTATTCTTTGAACGTTATGGTGACCGTGCAATCTTAATTTGTCGTCTATTACCATTCGTATCATTCGACTTTGTAAGTTATGGTGCAGGTCTTACTAATATGGGATTCTGGCGTTTCTTCATAGCAACAGGTATTGGACAATTACCAGCAACAATCGTTTATTCATATGTAGGTGGAACACTTTCAGGTGGAGCTCGTAACCTATTTATTGGTTTAATGTGTCTATTCGCATTATCTATCGTAATAGGAATTATGCAAAGAATTTACAATGATAAACACAAAGTTGAGGAAGAAAAAGCTGCTGCTCACACAGATAAAATAGAAAAATCTGAAGTAACAGAAGCAGCAAAATAATTTTGTTCCCTGAAAATAAATCAGGAAGTAATTAGTAACTAATTGCTTCCTGATTCTTTTTTTAATAACTAATACCACTTTGAACTAGATATGTTGTAAATAAAAACTTTTTACTATCCAATACAACATTACTATCCACTATAAGATTCTTACCAATAAACAGCGTGTAATCCCCTATCGTATACTTTTCATAATCTTCTATATGACTAACTTTATCAATGGCTATAATTCTAATAGACCTATTTTTTCTACCACCTCAGCACAGTATTTCTTCTAATTTTTTATTACGATAGTATTTTTATTCTTTTTTGCTAAATAATCTTTAGCATTTTCTGTAATTTCAATATTCATAAATTTTTATCCCCCAAAATTATTCTATTGCTTTTAACGCTTCAACCATATTTACTTTTTTCAATCTACGATGCATAATTAACATTACGACAATAGTTATTAAAATAGTTATACTAGAAGCTAGTACATACACTATTATCGGTACTTCACTACTAAACATCATATTCCTTGCAGCAAGCTCTAAGATTATTTTCAGATATAATTGATACCCTAGATAATTACCAAGAATTATTCCTACTATACTTAAGTAGAAAATCTCTCTAAAGACATATATCGTTACCTCACTCGGATAAAAACCAAGTACCTTAATAGTAGATAACTCTCTTATTCGCTCAGATACATTAACATTGATTAGATTATACAGTACAACAAGAGCCAACATTAGAGAACATACAACCATTACTGCCACTATAATATCTATTCCTTGAATCGCATTATCTAGTGTAACCTGTATTTTAGAATTATCTACAATATTTACTATATTTGCATTATCACTTAATTTTTTTGATATATTTTCAACATCAGATGGTGTTCCATTTGTCTTTATCATAAATGTATTATCTTGATAATCTTTTCCAAATACTTCTTTATAATAATTTTGATCCATATAAGCTATATGTCCAAAATAGTTTTTAACAACCGCTCCTACTTTAAAAGTGTATTCCTTATTATTGACGATCATTGAAAAATTATCTCCCACACTTAAGTTATGTAAGTACGCTAATTTTTCATTGATTGCTATACCTTCTTTAGGTAGCTCTACTATATTATTACCATTTTTTAAAGTTATATAATCTTTATAATTATCTCTATTTAAAGCTAATAGCTGAACACTATCTAAAACATCATGATTTTTTTCAATTGTTGCCAGTTGCATATTAATTTGAGCATAACGCTCTACTTTTTTTCATTACTTTGTATTTCCTTGGAAATATTATCAATATCGTCTTTATCGATATAAGGATTATAAGTAGCTACTATATCTACTTTATTCAACTCTCCAAATTGTTCTTTCGAAATATCTACAACCCCATAACGAATACCAAATCCTATAAACATAAGGGTTAAACAACCTAATACTCCAAAAATCGTCATCATCATACGCACTTTATAACGGAATATATTTCTGAATGTTACTTTACGTAAAAACGATAGTCTTTTCCAAATAAATGGTATTCTTTCTAAAATGATACGACTACCACCGCTAGGAGCTTTTGGTCTTAATAAATAGGCACTCTTTTCCTTAAGATTCCTTCTTAAAGGAATATATATTGCAAGCATTATACAGCCAATAGCTAAAACAAATGCTGATAATAATATAACTGGACTATAAACAATCATAGGTTTATTCAGAGTATAGAATCTTGCATATGAATTATAAATTATTGGTACTACTATAGTATATGCACCGATAATTCCTAATATTGTACCTATTATTGCTGATAAGACACCATATACATAATACTTTTTTTACTAATACTCCAATTACTATAACCTAGAGATTTTTTAATGTACCTATATTAATTCTATTCTCATCAATCATACGAGTTAATGTAGTTAACGATACTAATAACGAAACTACAAATAAGAATATAGAGAATACATTAGCCACAAACTTCAAACTATCTGCAGAATCTATAAACTGAGCATAATTCTCTAAACCACGGATATTATCAACATTAATACGTGGATAATTTTTCATTTTCTGCAGCTTTTCTAGCAACTTTTAATTGTTTTTTTCATTACTATCTAACTCTGCTTTTTTTGTTTATTAAGTTTTTTTCTAATTGCTTAGTATATTCACTATTATCAACATTTTTTAATGACTCAACACTAGTTAAATACCCATTTAATGTCTTTTTTTACCTTCCGCAAGCTTACTCTCATTTGAGCTTATTGCTGATAAAGTTTCATCTTTATAATCTTTTAGCATCTTTTTTTCTTGTTGACTAGCCAAACTAGAAATTAAATCTTCTCTAACTTTATTAACCTCATCAATATACTCTTTTCGAGCTATATAAACTTGGCATATTTTTTAACTTTATATTTACTCCGCTAACACTATCATATACAAAATTATCTTTTAAAATATAACCAAAATAACTCACATTAGCTACATTATTACTAGATACTTCGACATGATCCGCACCTTGCACAAATCCGACAATTTTATATTTATAAGTAGTTAATTTATTTTTAGCATTCTCTTCTTTAACAAACTGGATTTCATCTCCAATTTTATATTTGCTAGCTAATGAGTCTACTAAGGCCACTTCATCACTATTTTCAGGTAATCTACCACTAATTATACTAGGTGTGGCTAATTCTTTAGGAATAGATTCCAACGATACATAGTCATTCTTATTCTCTATTTGTAGCTTTTTAGTATAATATGTTTCTAACTTATCGATATTATTCATTTTATTGATAATATCCAAATCCCCTTGGGTTACTCCTATACTATGACTAACACGTATATCATACATATTATGCTGAGCTAAATGCTTATTATAAGTATTTTCCATTGCTGGTGATGTCTCTTTTAAACCAACAAAAATAAACACTCCAAGAAACATTATTACTACAATAGATAAAAATTTTGATTTAGTTTTTTTAATATCTCTCTTAAAAATATCTTTATTAATAGCCTTCATAACAGATTACCACTCAATCTCATCTATATTTTTTGGACTTTGATTTACAAATACCTTCTTCACTTTAGCATCATAAATCTCAATAACTTTATCCGCTGCTTGTGCGATAGAACTATTATGAGTTATTATTATTACTGTTCTTTTTTCATTTTTACAATACTCTTTAAGTATGTTTAGTATATTCTTACCAGTTTTGTAATCTAATGCCCCTGTAGGCTCATCACAAAGCAATAATTGAGGATTTTTCGCAATAGCACGTGCAATAGCTACACGTTGTTGCTCCCCTCCAGAAATTTGGCTAGGAAAATTATTCATTCTATGTTCTAATCCTACTTGCTTCAAAATATCTTCAGCAGGTTTAGACTGCTTAACTATTTGTCCCGCTAGCTCAACATTTTCTAATACTGTAAGGTTTGGAATCAAATTATAAAATTGGAATACAAAACCAATATCTTCTCTACGATACTTTGTTAATTCCTTGTCGTTTAGCCCTACTATTTCTTTTCCAAAAACATTTATTGAACCACTAGTAGCACTATCCATACCACCAATAATATTAAGCAATGTACTTTTTCCTGCTCCACTAGGCCCTAATATAACGACGAATTCTCCTTCATCTATCTCAAAGCTAATACTGTCATTCGCTATTACTTTATTATTGTCAGTACCATATTCTTTTACTAAATTTTTTACTACTATCTTTTCCACACCAGTCACTCCTTATATCTTCTCATTATATATTATATCATATTATTAATACATATTAATTTATAACTATAAAAAAAATTTTTAAAAGTAAATTAATCATTTCAAACAGATTAATTTACTTTTGTATTTCAATAGGTCTATAATAGTTTACGTAGAAAAAGGTAGCGATACTTACCTTATTAATAAGTGATTATGAAAGAAGGAATAACTATGCTTAACATATATGAATACCCTACATGTACAACATGTAAAAAAAGCAAAAAAATTATTAACTGAAAAAAATATTGAAGCAAACTACTATAATGTTAAAGAGAATACACCCATCAGAAGAAGATTTTTGAAAAAAATATTAAACACATTTAATATTCCATTAAAAATTATTCAACACAAGTGGTAATCTTTATAAAGAAATGAAAACTTAAAGATAAATTTGATACTTTAACAGTAAAAGATGCGGTAAAAACTATTACACGAAAATGGTATGCTAATTAAACGTCCATTAGTGTATGATTTCGAGAACGATATTCTATTATTAGGATTCAAAGAAGAAGAGTGGGAAAAAGCACTTCTATAAAAAAAATATTATATTTTCTATTGATAATTATCATTAAAAATGATATAATTGAAAAGATGTGATTTCACATTAAATTACGATGTTCCTCTGTTAATCAAAAAGCATTAATAAAGAACATTTTGTAAAAAAAGGAGAAAGAAAAAATGAGCAAAATCATTGAAGCGATCACTAAATCGCAATTAAGAACAGACATTCCTGAATTTAAAGCTGGGGATACAGTAAGAGTACACGTTCGTATCGTTGAAGGTGGACGTGAGCGTATCCAACAATTCGAAGGAGTAGTTATCAAACGTCGTGGTGGAGGAATCTCTGCTACTTATACTGTACGTAAAATTTCAAATGGTGTTGGAGTTGAAAGAACATTCCCTGTTCACACTCCAAAAGTTGAAAAAATTGAAGTTGTACGTAAAGGTAGAGTTAGACGTGCTAAATTATACTACCTACGTAACTTACGTGGTAAAGCTGCTCGTATTAGAGAAGTACGATAATAAGAATAAACGAAGAAGCCCTATAACATTATGTTTTAGGGTCTTCTTTTTTATTTTTAACATATTATATATAATTTATCATTAAATTTATACTGTAATTATCTTTATCTAATGTTATAATATATTTGAGGTGATAAAATGAAATCAACTATTGAAAAAAATTAATAATTTTTAGAGATGAAAGAAACTGGAGACAATTTCATAAAGAAAAAGATTTAGCTATATCTATTTCATTAGAAGCAAATGAGCTACTTGAAATATTCCAATGGAAAACATCAGAAGAAGCTGTAGCTAATGATTTACAACACATTAAAGAAGAATTAGCCGATGTTTTTATTTACGGATTGATGCTTGCGGATAATCTAAATCTAGATGTTGAAAAAAATTATTTCAGATAAAATAAAAGTTAAATGAAAAAAATATCCAGTACAGGAAAGTTTTTAGTAATAAAGAGAAATATACAGAATTAAAACAAAAGAAAAAAATAAATTTAAATATTATTAAACTATTAACACCCCTTTTTTAGGGGTGTTTTTTTATATATGATATTAATTATAAAAAAACAACGGATCCGATTAAATCGAATCCGTTATTTTTAGTTATTTCTAACTTGATAATCTACAAAGTCTTTATAGATTATTCTTCGTCTTTACGTCTTCTTACCGCTAACGCAATACCTGCTAACAGTGTTCCGAATCCAGCTAACGCACCGCTTGTAGACTCTTCACCAGTATTTGGTAATAATGGTTTCGGTGGTGTTGGTGGTGTTGTCGGAGGTGTTGTTGGAGGCGTTGTTGGTGGTGTTGAAGGTGGAATTACTTTGTTGTTGAACTCAGTATCTTCTGGTAATTGAGAAGTTGCTGTTAAGACTTTACCTTCTTTAGTAACTGTTACTGTTACTGTAGCTACCATCTTATCGTATACAACTCCTGCTTCAGTACCTTTAACCTCTTCCACTGTGTAAGTGTAAGTTCCTTCTTCTCCACGTTTGAACTCTAGTGCAGAGAACTTGATGTTTCCTGCTGCATCGTTCTTAACTGTTTCAATTACGTTTCCATCTTTATCTTTAAGTACGAAGCTAAATTCACCTTCTTTTAGCTGACGTCCTTCAAGTTTCTTAGTGAAGTTAAATTCAACTTTAGTTGGGAATGTTAACTACACGAGTTTCTGTTGGTTTTTCTGGTTTTTCAACAGATTTCTTAGTTGGATCGTATTGGTGTACAGTTTGTGAAGCTGTGTTTTCGATATCTACACCATCTTTAGCTGTTGCTTTGATAGTTGCAGGGATATCAAATTTGTAGTAACGACCAAATGCGAATTTAGTTGTGTCGATAACTTGAGTATTTTCTGCATCTCCTAGAGACTTAGTTAAGTCAGCTTTAGATGTTGCTGTAATTACTCCGTTAGCTACTGTAATATCAAATTTAGATGTTACATCAGCTCCTGTTACTGAATCGTAAGCTTTAATATCAGCTACGTTAATATCTAAGTTTTCACTATCGTATTTATCTGTTACACCTACAGATTGGATGTAATCTTTGTTGTCTTTATTGAATTTAGTTGTATCTAACCAAACTTGGTAAACAACTTGATCACCTTTCTTAAGTGTCTTAGTATTGATATTTTGAGCTTCGTTGTTATCAACTTTATCAGCATATGGATCTTTGTTAGTATCCGCAACTTTATCTGTTAATTCTCTTCATCGTCATCATTAATTTTAGTTCCAGTTAAATCAAATTCTTTCTTTCGTTTAGAATGTATTTTCTCTGGGATTGAATTCTGGAGTTTCTGGAGGAGTTATTTTGTTGTTGAACTCTTTATCCTCTGTTCCATCAGTTGCATTTACCACTAGCATCTACCCCACCAGCAGAAACTACGTTAGTTACTGTTGTTAACGCATGACCATTTTTTTAGAAACTTCTACAGTAATAGTAGCTTTCATAGTATCGTATACCATTCCAGCTTCTTTAGCTGCAGGGATAACTTCTTCTACAGTGTAAGTGTGCGTTCCAACTTTAGAGTTGTTATATGTTAATTCTGAGAATGTAACAGTTCCGTCTGCTTTGTTAGTTACTGTTTCAACTTCTTGTCCGTTTGCATCTTTAAGAACGAATTTAAATTCTCCTTCTTTAAGCTCACGTCCATCTAATTTCTTAGTGAAGTCGAATTTAGTTTTAACTGGTGCTACAACATAGTTGTTGAAGATTTTATCATCAGCACTTGATTTAAATCCACCTTCAGCACTGTATTTAACTACAGCTTCTAAAACCACCTTGAGCGTTCTCAGTTACATTAACAGTCATAGTAACTGTCATTTCATCGTAATCAACATTTGCATCTGAACCTGGAGTTTCAGTGATTGAGTAAGTATATGTACCTGCTTTTGTTAAATGTTAATTTGCTGAATGTAGCTTTACCGTCAGCTTTGTTAGTTACAGTTTCTTCATATACTTGTATTGATGGGTTTAGGTTGTACTTCTTTTAGTTTGAATGTAAACTCACCATTTGCTAATACACGTCCTTCAAGTTGTTTTTCAACTTCTGGAGTTACTTCAACTGGCTCTTGTTTTACATAGTAGTAAACTGGTTGTTTATATGGTGTTAACGAGTTTAATAAGTCAACGTTTGTACCGATACCATTTACTCCTTTTACTAATTGTTCGTTTGGAGAAAGATGACCGATATTGTCTCCTAAGAATGGTACGAATACAGTTTTATATGGTGTATATCCAGCAGCTTTTTGGAAGTCAAATGGAACTTCTTTACCATTTGCATAGTTTACACCTTTACTATCTGTGAAAGCAATTGTGTGAAGTGGTGATTTCTTAACTGCTAATTCTTGTTTGTTATAATCACCTGGTTTAATAGGTTTAGTTTCAGCTAGTAACATATAACCATCTGTACTTAATGATCCATCAGAACGTTTACTTTGTTGTTTTGGATCTAGTAAGTAAATACGAACTACTACTGTTCCGTCTTCCCCTACGATTTCTTTAATACGTTTAATTCCTGCACGCTCAGCGTCCATGAATTTAGTTCCAACTTTGTAAGGACGACTTACATAACCTGATTTATCATTTGCATCAGCTGTTTGATAAAGTTTGTACCCATCAAATTGACGCACTCCAGATGCTGTGAAGCTTTGACCTTCCATAGCTTTAGTTGAATATCTAGCTAAATCTACTTCATTACCATTTTCTTTATAGTCTTGAACTGTTACGTCAGTTTTATTTGCATTGAATGTAGGGTTGTTTTTATCAACAACTTTATAGTAAGTTGTTTTTTTCAACTGCCACTGGGATTTTAGCATTAGTACCTGTTATTGTACGACCGTTATAAGCTGGTTCTACAACATTAATAATATCTGTTGTTGTACGAGCAGCATAAGCATCATCGTATAATTTTTTTGTTCTTCAGTAGTAAGTGTGTGTCCTAGAGCTACTAAAGCTTGGATATTAGCACCAACTTCATATCCAAATTGAATGAATGGTTGGTCAGTTTTACCAGGCCCAGTACCTAAACCTTTATCGTAATCTACTTGATAAGTTAACTCTCCTCTAGATGCAGCAGCAGTCGTAGTGAATTTTTGAATACCACTTGTTGCTGTAATAGTTCTAGTTTCTACTACATTACCAGTATTTCTATCGATTAATTCAACAATAGTATCTGTAGATTCATCAAATCTCTTATACGCACGAGAGTAGTAGTTTGTATTATAACGTTCGTTAAAACGAGTAAGATCTACGATACTGTATGTGTACCAATCTCCTTCTTTAGCAGAGTAACCAGCTGGTACCGTTTGAGATCTTACAGTTGCACCGTTAGCATCTTTAATTTCTGGAGTTACTTTTTCCCCATCTTTTAAATACGTGCTTACAGCTACTGGGTTAGAATTGTGGTCTCCAGATACAGCTTCGTTAGTAACAGCACGACGGCTACGTACTCTTGGTTTATCCCCTTCTGAGTCCTTGTTAGCTTCTACTTTTGGTGAAGTCTCCTCTTTTTGCAGTTGCTTCTTTTTGTAGAAGTTGCTGTTGACTCCTCTTTTTTTGCAATTTCTTCAGCTTTTCGGTACTACAACATTAGCTGTTGCTGTTTCTGAAATTTCTGCTTTTGCAGGTGTCACCGATGGTGTTTCAGTTGTTGCAGTCGTCTCAGTCTTTGGTGTTGCAGTTGCTACATTAGTTTCAGCCGCTTTTAGCTTCTCCACTACCCGCTAATGCAAAACTAAGTCCAAATCCTAAGAAAAACAGACGCTACGCCAACTTTATATTTTCTTAAAGAAAATCGTTGATGCTCTTTTCTTATCATTAAATATATTCTCCTTTTATTAAATAATATTTTTTGCATAATCTATAATTCTATATAACACAACATTTATATAAACATAATATTATAAACGCATTCATTATAACATACCATGATATTAACTTCAAATAATATATCTTTAATAATAATTTACTTCTCTAGATATTTTAAAATGTATCAAAACAAAGTTTTTATTAATATCCGTTTAGATTTTCTTAGCTTCTTTACATTTGACTATTTATAATATTTCTGTGAAGCTGGAGTTTACTAAATATATGTACATTATTTTATTTAGTTGTAATATAACTACGGATTTTACTATATTTTTATAATTAATAAATACCCTTAATATGTATTTTTCTTATCATACTTTGATTTAAACCTACTGTACTTGTATAATATCCTTCTGCACAAAAATTTACTGTTTCCACATTTATATTTAAAATTTTCATGTTTATCATATATCATAAATAAACTTTTTCCCTTTCAAATATACTATAAAATTTGACATACTGTACTTTTGAGGATATTGATACCAATACATCAACATGATCTATCATCAAATATCCTTATATTATTTCTATTTCTTTATATTTACATAACTTTATCAATATTCCCTCTATACTTCTTTTATAATGATTAAATACTACTTTTCACCTATACTTAGGGATATATGCAATTTGGTGCATTTTGTATGTGATATACTATTATGTTATTTATCATTTAAAATCATCCTTATTTTTAAACATACATTCTCTTATTTCATCAAGAAAGGATGATTTTTCAATTGTATAATTTCTTTTACCTACATCCGCATAGCAGGTGTTTTCTTGTTTGCATAGATAAATTATAAAAACAACGGATCCGATTAAATCGAATCCGTTATTTTTTAGTTATTTCTAACTTGATAATCTACAAAGTTTTTATAGATTATTCTTCGTCTTTACGTCTTCTTACCGCTAACGCAATACCTGCTAGCAATGTTCCAAATCCAGCTAACATACCGCTTGTAGACTCTTCACCTGTATTTGGTAATACTGGTTTTGGTGGTTTAACCGGTGTTGGTGGTGTTGTGGCGGTGTTGTCGGTGTTGGTGGTGTTGTCGGCGGTGTTGGTGGTGTTGTCGGCGGCGTTGGTGGTGTTGTCGGTGTTGGTGGAATTGTTGGTGTTGGTGGAATTGGTGGTATAACCTTGTTATTGAATTCAGTATCTTCTGGTAATTGAGAAGATGCTGTTAAGACTTTACCTTCTTTTGTAACTGTTACTGTTACTGTAGCTACCATCTTATCATATTCAACTCCTGATTCAGTACCTTTAACCTCTTCAACAGTATATTTGTATGTTCCTTCTTCTCCACGTTTGAATTCAAGTGCAGAGAACTTGATGTTTCCTGCAGCATCGTTCTTAACTGTTTCAATTACGTTTCCATCTTTATCTTTAAGTACGAAGCTAAATTCACCTTCTTTTAGCTGACGTCCTTCAAGTTTCTTAGTGAAGTTAAATTCAACTTTAGTTGGGATGTTAACTACACGAGTTTCTGTTGGTTTTTTTGGTTTTTCAACAGATTTCTTAGTTGGATTGTATTGGTGTACAGTTTGTGAAGCAGTGTTTTCGATATCTACACCATCTTTAGCCGTCGCTTTGATAGTTGCTGGAATATCAAATTTGTAGTAACGACCAAATGCGAATTTAGTTGTGTCGATAACTTGAGTATTTTCTGCATCTCCTAGAGACTTAGTTAAGTCAGCTTTAGATGTCGCAGTAATTACACCATTTTCAACTTTAATATCAAATTTAGCTGTTACATCTTCACCAGTTACAGAATCGTAAGCTTTAATATCTGCTACGTTGATATCTAAGTTTTCACTATCGAATTTATCTGTTACACCTACAGATTGAATATTTTCTTTATGTTAGCTGTAGTAAATTTAGTTGTATCTAACCAAACTTGGTAAACAACTTGATCACCTTTCTTAAGTGTCTTAGTATTGATATTTTGAGCTTCGTTGTTATCAACTTTATCAGCATATGGATCTTTGTTAGTATCCGCAACTTTATCTGCTAATTCTTTATCGTCATCTAATAACTTAGTTCCCAGTAATATCAAATTTCCTTTTTATTTAGAATATATTTTTCTGGTTGGAATTCAGGAGTTTCTGGTGGTGTTACTGTGTTGTTGAAACTCTTTGTCTGCATGGTCTCAGTTACATTAGCAACTAGAACTTTTAGCTGTTCCGTCGTTTTGCTACTGTTACAGTTACATTTCTGCTTTCATTGTATCGTATGTTACAGTTGTATCTGTTCCTGCTACTTCTTCAACTGTATAGTTTGTGAGTTCCTTCTTCACCTTTCTTGAATTCTAATGCTGAGAACTTAACGTTTTCCTTCTGCATCGTTCTTAACTGTTTCAACAACTTTACCGGTTGAATCTTTAAGTGTAAAGCTGAATTCGTTAGCTTTAAGTTCACGACCTTCTAATTTCTTAGTGAAGTTGAACTCTACTGGTACTGGTACGCTGTTTACACGTTTTTTTCAGTTGGTTTGTTTGGTTTTTCAACTTTCTTAGCTTGTTGGGTTGTAGTAGTTTACTACTTGAGCTGCAGTATTTTCGATGTCTACTCCACCTGCAACATCAGCTTTAACTGTTGTTGGAATATCAAATTTGTAGTAACGTCCAAATGCAAATTTAGTTGTGTCAATGATTTGAGTATTTTCTGCATCTCCTAGAGACTTAGTGAATCCATCTTTAAGTGTTGCTGTGATTACTCCGTTATTAACTGTGATATCAAATTTAGTATGTTACATCATCTCCTGTTACTGAATCGTAAGCTTTGATCTTAGTTGTATCAAGCTCTAATTTAGCTTCATCGTAATCATCTGAGATTCCTACAGATTGGACGTTATCTTTGTTGTTTGCATCAAATTTAGTTGTATCTAACCATACTTGGTAAACTAATTTAGCTCCTGGTTTAACAGTCTTAGTATTTAAGTTTTGTTCTTCGTTGTTAGATGCATCATCAGCGTATGGGTTTGCATTTGTATCTGCATACTTGTCTGCTAATTCTTTATCATCATCAACTAGTTTGTCACCAGTAATGTCAAATTTCTCTTCAGAAACAACATATTTTTCTGGTTGGAACTTAGGCTCTTCTGGTGGAGTTACTACATTGTTGAACTCTTTATCTTCAGCATCTGTTACGTTTGTAACCAATGCTTTAGCTGTTCCATCGTGCGATACCACAACTTTAACTTTAGCTACCATTGAGTCATATGTTACAGTTGCATCTGTTCCTACTACCTCTTCAACTGTGTAGTTATAAGTTCCTTCTTGACCTTTCTTGAATTCGATAGCTGAGAATTTAACTTTTCCATCTGCGTCGTTCTTAACTGTTTCTACAACTTTACCGGCAGCATCTTTAAGTGTAAAGCTGAATTCGTTAGCTTTAAGTTCACGACCTTCTAATTTCTTAGTGAAGTTGAACTCTACTGGTACTGGTACGTTGTTAACACGTTTTTGAGTAGGTTTGTTTGGAGTTTCTACAGTTTTGCTTACTGGGTTGTAGTAGTTTACTACTTGTGCCGCAGTATTTTCGATATCTACACCAGCTGCAACATCAGCTTTAACTGTTGTTGGAATATCAAATTTGTAGTAACGTCCAAATGCAAATTTAGTTGTATCGATAACTTGAGTATTTTCTGCATCTCCTAGAGACTTAGTGAATCCAGCTTTAAGAGTTGCTGTCATTACTCCATTTTCAACTTTAATATCAAATTTATCTGTTACATCTGCTCCAGTTTTACCATCGTAAGCTTTGATCTTAGTTGCATCAACATCAACTTTAGTTTCATCAAAGTCATCAGTGATTCCTACAGTTTGGATGTTGTTTTTGTTAGCTAAGTCAAATTTAGTTGTATCCAACCATACTTGGTAAACTAATTTATCTCCACGGTTAACAGTCTTAGTATTGATGTTTTCTGCTTCGTTGTTAGATGCATCATCAGCATATGGGTTTGTATTTGTATCTGTATACTTATCTGCTAATTCTTTATCGTCATCTAATAGTTTATCACCAGTTAAATCAACTTTTTCTTTGTTTAATACATATTTTTCTGGTTGGAATTTAGGCTCTTCTGGTGGTTTAACTGTATTGTTGAACTCTTTATCTTCGATGTCTCCAAGTGTTGCTACAAGAGCTTTAGCTGTTCCATCGTGAGATACTGTGATAGTAACATTAGCTTTCATTGAGTCATAGTTAATGTCTGCATCTGTTCCTACTACCTCTTCAACAGTATAATTGTGAGCACCTTCTTCACCTTTCTTGAATTTTAGTGTTGAGAACTTAACGTTTCCTGCTGCATCGTTCTTAACTGTTTCAACAACTTTTCCTGTTGAATCTTTAAGTACGAAGCTGAATTCTTTATCTTTAAGAACTCTACCTTCTAATTTCTTAGTGAAGTTAAATTCTACTGAAATTGGTACGCTGTTAACACGTTTTTGAGTTGGTTTTTTCTGGAGTTTCTACAGATTTGCTTACTGGGTTATAAACGTGAACTATTTGGTTCGCTTTATTTTCGATGTCTACCCCACCTGCAACATCTGCTTTAACTGTAGCTGGGATATCAAATTTGTAGTAACGTCCAAATGCAAATTTAGTTGTGTCGATAACTTGAGTATTATCTGCATCACCTAAAGATTTGTTCATAGAAGCTTTAGATGTAGCTGTAATTACGCCATTTTCAACTTTAATGTCGAAATTTAGATGTAACATCAACTCCTGTTACGCTATCGTATGCTTTAATATCAGCAGCGTTAACAGTTAATTTATCTGCATCATAAGTATCAGAGATACCAACAGATTGAATGTTGTTTTTGTCAGTGAAGTTCTTAGTATCTAACCATACTTGGTAAACTAATTTATCTCCACGTTCAACAGTTTTAGTATTAATGTTTTCTGCTTCGTTATTGTTAGTTAAGTCAGCATATGGGTTAGCATTAGTTTCTGTATATTTGTCAGTTAATTCTTTATCGTCATCTAATAGACTTTCACCAGTAAGGTCATATTTTTCTTTATTTACAACATATTTTTCTGGTTGGAATACAGGTGTTTCTGGAGGAGTTATTTTGTTATTGAACTCTTTATCCGCTGTTCCATCAGTTGCTTTACCATTAGCGTCTACCCCACCAGCAGAAACTACGTTAGTTACTGTTGTTAATGTGTGACCATTTTTAGCAACTTCTACAGTAATAGTAGCTTTCATAGTATCATATACCATTCCAGCTTCTTTGGCTGCAGGGATTACTTCTTCTACAGTGTAAGTGTGAGTACCAACTTTAGAATTGTCAAATGATAATTCTGTAAATGTTACAGTTCCGTCTGCTTTATTTTTTTAACAGTTTCTACTTCTTCACCTTGTGCATTTTTAAGAACAAAGCTAAATTCATCCTCTTTTTAGAGTACGTCCAGCTAATTTCTTAGTGAAGTCAAATTTAGCTTTAACTGGTGCCACTACATAGTTATTAAACTCTGTATCTTCTGGCATTGTAACTGCCGCACTCAGTAGTCCAGTACCTGCATTTTTGTAACATCTACTGTTACTTCAGCATTCATTTTATCATAATCAATGTTTGTATCTGTTCCAGCTACTTCACGTACTGTATACGTATGTTTCCCTACTTGATTATAAGAGATTTCATCAAATGTAATTGTTCCATTTGCCGCATTTTTCTTAGTTTGAATTACATTTCCATTTTCTAATAATTCAAATGTAAATGCATCTGCTTCTAAGTTCTTACCTTCTAATTTCTTAGTGAAAGTAAATTGTGCTTTTTGTTGCTGGTGGTGTAAATGTATTGTTAAATTCTGTATCTCCAGGAAGAATTTTTGTAGCTGTAAGTACATGACCAGCTTTTAGTTACTTTTACAGTTACTTCTGCTTTCATTGTATCATAAGTCATTCCTGCTTCTTTTTCTGTTGGAATTACTTCTTCTACAGTATACTTGTGTTCTCCTACTTGAGTGTTTTTTGAATATTAATTTATCAAAGCTTACTTTTACCATTTGCATCATTTTTTCTTAGTTTTGTATTACTGTACCTTCTGAATCTTTTTAATACAAAACTAAATTCATCTGCTTTTAATGTACGGCCAGCAAGTGCTTTACTGAAATCAAATTGAGTTTCAACTGGCGCTACTACATAGTTATTGAAGATTTTTATCAGTTTCAGATGATTTGAATCCACCTTCTGCACTATATTTTACTGTAGCTTCTAAGTCTCCTACAGCATTCTTCTCTGCTACTGTAACAGTCATAGTAACTTCCATAGCATCATAATCTACATTTTCATCTGCACCTTTTAATTTCAGTAATTTTTATATGTATATGTTCCTGCTTTTATTAAATGTTAGTTCACTAAATGTAGCTTTCCCATCCGCTTTATTAGTTACTACTTCTTCATAAGGTTTTTCACCAACACTTACATCTACATTTTCTTTCTTCAGTTTTAAAGCTAAACTCTCCATCCGCTAATACTCGTCCTTCAAGTGCTTTTTCTACTTCTGGTGTTACTTTTTGCTGGCTCTTGTTTTTACATAGTAATAAACTGTTTCATAGGCTCTTGTTAATTTATTTTCTAAACGGAAAATATTCCCTGATCCTACTGGGACACCATTAATAGCATAAGGTTGATCTCGACTTCCTCTATTAACATAGAACTCACCTGCTGATGAATATCTTGCTGTATATGAAGCTGCATCAGATGCACTAACTTCTATTTCTTCATAATGAACATCGTTAGGTTGCCCAGCCGATGCCCAAACTAATTTATAAAAAGTTCCATTTGGACGCTTGTAAATAAAAGCTTCCGTTTTTTTCAAATTCTAAATCTCCTTTATAGTTTGTATTTTGCTTATCAGAGAAAATAGCAAATGGTTTCCTACTACAAGCTTATCTCTTAATTCTGGTATAAGATTATCTCTACTTGGTTTATTATTGTCAGCATTCCAACCTGTATCATTAATTTCTGGATTAATACCTAAATCTTCTGGATGATCAATTTTATTATTACTTCCAGGACGTATAATTGTCTCATAAACTTTTACATATCCATCCGTATTCAAATCTTTAGAAATTTTACCAAGACTATCAGATTTAATAGCCCACATTTCTATACGAACCGTTCCATCTTCTTTAACAACTTCTTTGATACGTTTAACCCCACCTTCAGCATTAGCTACGTCAAACCAACGTTGCCCCTACAGTATAAGGTTTTTTTCAGAACATCTTCTAGAGATTTTCCATCTGCAGTTTGATAAAGTTTATATCCCGCAAACTGACGTAATCCTGAAGCATGAAAAATCTTGCCCTTCCATACCTGTAATAGTAAATGTTCCTAAAGATTCCTCTCTTCCTGTTTCTGTGTAAGTTTTGTGGATTTACGTCTGTACGATTTGCATCAAATGTTTTTTGATCCTCTATCAACAACTTTATAATAAGTTGTCTTTTGAGTTTTTACGAGGAATGTAATACTGAGGGTCTGTAATACTAGTTCCTTCATTTGCTGCATTAACAACATCATAAATTTGAAGAGCTGAACGTGGACCATCAAAATCAGTAGCTAATCCAGTATATTTCCATGTTGCACGTAATGCAGGACGGCTACTTTTATCTGCATCTTGTATGTCCTCATAACGGAATTGAATATAAGCCTGAGAATTCCCAGTAAGTGGGGCTAGTACAGATTGTCCTAAATTAACAGTACCAGCTCCATTAATACTTTTTGTTTCTACTACACTGTTTGTATTACCATCTACTAATTCAATTGTTACATTTGTTGAATCATCATATGGTTTTTGACATTCGATAATAATATTTTTGTATTATATTTTTATTAAAATTGTGTAAATCAGTTACTATAAAAAGTATACTGAGACTGATTTGGATTAAGTTTAAAATCGACACCAGTTGTTACTTTATCCACCGTTGGATCTTTTGGTGTTGGTACTTTTAAATCACGATTTTTCAAACTAAGCTCCATTAAGTTCTGTCATAGCAGGAGTGGCCTCCGCTGCCCCCTCAGTATTACTTACTTCAATAGGTGCTGTTGCTGATCGATCAGTTCCAGTTGCACGACGGCTACGTACTCTTGGTTTATCCCTTCTGAGTCCTTGTTAGCTTCTACTTTTGGTGAAGTCTCCTCTTTTTGTAGTTGCTTCTTTTGTAGAAGTTGCTGTTGTTGCATCTTCTTTTGCAATTTTCTTCAGCTTTCGGTACTACAACATTAGCTGTTGCTGTCTCTGAAAACTTCTGCTTTGCTGTCGTCTCAACCTTTGGTGCTACAGTCGCTGGTGTTTCTGCTTTTGCTGTCGTCTCAGTCTTTTGGTGTTGCAGTTTCTGCATTAGTTTCAGCCGCTTTAGCTTCTCCACTACCTGCTAACGCAAAACTAAGTCCAAATCCTAAGAAAACAGATGCTACGCCAACTTTTATATTTTCTTAAAGAAAATCGTTGATGCTCTTTTTCTTATCATTAAATATATTCTCCTTTTATTAAATAATATTTTTTTGCATAATATATAATTCTATGCATATATTTCAATTGTATAATATACGCATAAATATAATATTATTAACGCGTTAATTATAGCACACTATAATATGTACTTCAAATAATATACCCTAATATTGTTTCTTTTTAATTATTTTAAAATAATCTTAGAAACAAGGTTTTTAATAGTGCTATCGTAGATTTGTTAAGTATCTTTCTATGTTACTTTTTATAACATTTGTATTTCCCTTAGATTATTAAATATACATATATTAGATTATTTAATAATAATATATATATAAACTTCTTGTTATTTTTATATATAATAATCGTCTCTATATTTAAACTCTAGTTTTTAAGGTAGTATTTACTAATTCCATATAAAAACAGCCTATTTTTAAGAGCTGTTTTTTTGAAATATTGAAATATTATAATTCTAATTTATAATCTTCTGCACACACATATTTTTTTCTTTTTCCATATAATAATATACTGCATAAGATAAAATTGCTGGCAAGATAAAATGCAATAATAAGATTTCGACTAATAATACTGCATGACTTGTATAAGAAGACATTGTTTGCCATGTCATAAGTTGACCTACCAAACCAGATGTACCCATTCCTCCACCTGCAGGATTATTTTCCATTCTACATACTAATGTAGCTATTGGACCTAGTATTGCACTAGCAACTATTGGTGGTATCCAAATTATAGGTTTCCTCATTATATTCGGTACTTGGAGCATAGATGTACCTAATCCTTGAGCTAAAAGTCCATTCCATCTGTTTGCTTTAAAGCTAATAACCGCAAAACCAACCATCTGAGCAGCGCACCCTACAGTTGAAGCACCTGCAGCTATACCTGATAGACCTAATATAATAGATAACGCTGCAGAACTTATAGGTAATGTCAATATTATTCCCATTATTACCGAAACAGCTATCCCCATTAAAAATGGTTGTAATTCTGTTGCTTCTCTAATAAATGTTCCAAGAATTTTCATTCCTTTTATTAAATATGGTCCTGTGAAATATGCAACGGTAGCACCTATAACTATCGTTACAAACGGTGTTACGATAATATCAATTTTTGTCTTTCCTGATACTAATCTTCCGCATTCAGCAGCTATAACTACCGCGATAAATGCACCTAACGGATCTCCTGAACCACTAACTATTAACTTCCCTTGTTCAATAAGGTGATTAGTACCTAAGTTTGATCCGAATGCTCCTAAAAATCCAACTACACCCGAGGCTAAAATTACCAGCTTAGGTGCTTTTAACGCATGCGCTACACCTATCCCTATTACTGGGCCTGTTAAAGCCATCGCTATTGTTGCTATCGCTATAAAGAATGTCGATATACCACCACTTAAATTTATAGCTATCTGCTTAATAATAAGACCAATAATAAGGGTACAAAAACAACCCCAAGTGCCATACCGTTAAGTGCCGTAATAAAGTATCTGTGAAACAATTTTTGATAATAAACTATCTTTTTCATATTATAAACTCCTTTTTTTAGCATCTTTTTAAGATTCTTTAACTTATATTATAGTACTGTTATATACTTTTTGTCACTAATTTATTCATTATCATATGTAGTAAATTTCTAATCAATTCATGTAAATACAAAAAGTTCTTGTACCAGCCATTATATTACTAAAGTTAAACTTATTAATATTTAGACTTAATAAAATCAAGTCTTATTTTAAAAATTTTTATTATACCCTAATAACTTTTTCTCCAAATTTATTACTAAATCTATTATAAACTAGCTAAACAAAAGTGTATTAATTATACTATCAAAATTTATATAACTTTTATCATTTTTCCATTACAATAAAAAAATCCCTAAAGCGATATAAATTACTTAGGGACTTTTATTATTAATAGTTAAAACTAATTAGTTTTTTTCTTCTATGTAATATTACCACTGCACCCTAACAACGCTATTGTTGTAAATATTGTGTCAATATTACTGTTCAATCCAGTTTTTGCTAATACTTTAGTTTCTTTTGACTTAACTTCAGCTGGTTTTGGTGGTAACTGTGGTGCAGGTGGTGGTGTCGGTTGCCATGGATGTGGTGGAATATCTACCACAGGTGGCGGTGTCGGTTGCCATGGATGTGGTGGAATATCTATCACTGGTGGCGGTGTCGGTTGCCATGGATGTGGTGGAATATCTATTACTGGCGGCGGTGGTGGTAATATTGGTTTATGAGTATTTTTAGCACTACTAAACCATTTCCTTCTATTGATGTAGTAACCGTATAACCATTCGGAACATCTATCTCACGCACCTCATACTTAACAGCTTTTTCCACTAACTTTTGCTTTAAGATTAGTAAATGTATATCTCAATTATTCTCTTCATTTAAAACAACAGCTTCACCTTGTTCTTTATTATTTGCAAATAATTGCACTTTTATACTATTTGGTCTTAAGGCATCTTTATTTCCTTCATCGTCCCAACGTTTTTCCACAGAGATTTCTGTAACTGTTGGAGTATAAATATTTTTAATATTATACCCTATTACTTCAGGCGTATATCCTTCTACTTTTTCTTCAACTACACTATAAGTAATCTCTTTTCCATTTTCAGCATTGAATTTAGGTAAGTCAGAAAAAAACTAAACTTCCATTCATTTTCTGCACTTACTTCTTTGCTAATAATTTCTTTTTTCCATCAGCTAGTAATTTTATAACAACTTTTTACAGGACGATTTTTGTCTTTATCATTATCATCTGCCCATGTTTTTATACCATTAACTTCTACTTTTTCATCAACTTTTTGTTTGCAATTTTATAAACTACATTTTCAGTTGGTAAACTTGGATTCGCATTAGCCTCTGTTTGTTTCTTCACATTAACAAGTAATTTTGTAGCCTTATCTGGTAATGAATATCCTATAGGAGCTTCAACTTCTTCTAGAAGGTAATACTCATTTATAAGGTCTCCCTATGCTTGACGACCATTATTATCCGTAGTTATAGTAGTTAGTGGACTTCCATATTTATTCCCATCTTTATCAGATGTATAAACATCAAACTTTGCTCCCCGCTAGCGGTGTATTAGTAACTGAGTCATGTTTTAATATAGACAACCCATACTTCTTACCATCCGCAAAACCTTCTCCATAAAATGTTTTAATCCAAGAGCTAGCTTTCTCTTCTATTCGATTTGTTTCATCAGTTGATGCACCTGTATCACCTGAGCTTTTTACAACTTCATCTGCACTCAATATCGCATTATTATGATAGCTAACACCACTAGGTGGAGTCGCACCTAAAGTAACATCATATAAAACACGGATATTATCAGTTGGTAAAGGTCTCTTAAAAATTCAAGTGTAAATCCTTTATTACCTTCTGAAAAAGTTAATTTATAATCTGTAGTTGGAAGTGGCGTAGCTTGATTAGAGTCATTATCTAAACGATAAACACCATCTTCTTTTGAGTGAGTAAATGTACCTTTTTCAACTTTAAAGCTATTAGGATCTATAATACCATCTTGGAATTCAATATTATCTGTGACTACCACATTTTTTCAAGTGTCTTCCATCAGCATTTAATTTGATTTTTGTAGCGTAAATCTGTAGACTTACTTTCCCTTTGCCAACCTTCTTTTTTTAATTCCTACTCTAGGTTGTTCAGGAGCACCTTTATATTTTTATCTTATCTACTTCTACTTTCTCACCATTAACATCTAAGTTAAAGTCTAATTCTTTTTCACCTGATACTTTTCTGTGATCCACACGTCCAAAAGAAGTAAAAATCTCCACTCACTTCTGCATGTTTACTTGGATAATCTGTATATGTAAATGTTAGATTTTTATCTAAATCAACTTTAGCTTCTGCTACTATTTCTGATTTATTTTTTTCTATCAACAACATTAAATTTTTTTATTCAAATCATTATATACATTTCCAAATTGAAATTCAGTAGGAATTCCAATTACTGTAGTATCACCTTTTTATTGTAGTAGAATCAGGTAGAACGAAAATCAGCACTAACTCTAAAAATTTTCCCATGGTAATACCGCATGATCTAGCTTCCCAGCTTTTATCTGTAGTATTTTTCAACTTTCATATTAGAAAGTTCAATTGGTATCGTTTTACCTGTAGCATTTGTATCTTCTGCTCTAGCATTTCCATAGTTAAACAGAGATAATCCTGTTACTAAAAAGTTGTAAATAATAATACACCTAATAATTTATAAACTGCTTTCTTCATTAATATATCCCTCCTTTTTAAAAATTTACAGTTTAACGAAAGTGAAAATATATTTTTATATTTATACCTTCTTAATATTATACTAACATCTATTCAGCCCCTTGTCAAACCTTTTTAAACATATTTTCATCTACAACAGTCTTCTATTATATACAGAAATATATTTATATGAATATATTTTTATATACTCTTACTGTTTAAGTTACTAATTAATAAATTAAACACTAGTAATAACTAGTATTTATTTACTATTATTATGTATATTTTTCAGTATGCTATTATAAAATGATATAATAAAAATATAATTTATCTAAGGCCTTATTAAATATCTCGAAGAATTCATATAAAATTTTCTGTTTATAATAAATAAATAACTAAAATATACTTACTTCTCTTTAGGCATTTCATAAGAATTTTTATTAATTTCTTTTTCTACATATGCTTTAATAAACTTAATATTTATTTAATATACAATACAAACAAAAACCTTAGGAATTAATAAAATTCCTAAGGTTTTTATGCGATAAAATCAATGAATAATCTTACTATAATTTATATTTAAGGTAAATATTATTCACCTATCTTAAATCTTATCCGAAAGAAAATATTATTTATTTTTCTTTACGTTTTCTTGCTGCTAATACAAGACCAGCTAATAATGCTGCAAATCCTAGTGACGCACCTTCTGTAGAATTTAATCCTGTTGAAGCTAAACGTCCCTTAATTTCACTTACAGCCTTATCTAATGATACTCCATTACCTTGTTTTACAACAAGTTTATCTGCTGAAATTGTGACAGTTTTTCCTGATTGAGGATCTGTTACTGTTACATTTCCTTTTTCATCAACTGAAACAACTTTTTCCTGGATTTGCTTTTTCTACTTTTTCTTTAACAGTAGCCTTTTCTTCTTCTGTTAAGTTTGATGGATCTTTAACTAGTGTTTTTTCACTTGGCACTACTACAGAAGGATTTTCTGGTGTTGGTACATATCCTCCACCATTATCTTTTGTCACAACTGTTGCAGTTCCTGGTATCACTGCAGTTGATCCATCTGGGAATGTTACTGTTGTTGTTCCGTCATCTCCTACTTCTACTTTTGTAGCTGTTGGATTTGATTTCTTAACTTCTTCCTCTACTTTTGCTTTTTCATCTCCAGTCAGGTTAGTTACATCCGCAACTGGTGTTGCAACTGATGGATATTTAACTTTATCTGAATCTTTTGTTTCTACCACTGCTTTTTGGATAGTTTGAGAAGGAGTTAATGTTGCAGTAGATCCATCTTTGAATGTTACTACTGTTGTTCCATCATTTCCTACTTCTACTTTTGTAGCCGTTGGATTTGATTTCTTAACTTCATTTTCTACTTTAACTTTCTCTGATTGCGTTAAGTTTGTTGGATCCATTACAATTGTTAATGAAGGCACTACTATGCTGTCTGATTGTTTTGGAGTTGGTGTTGGTGTAGGTGTTGGTGTTACTTTTTGTTCTACTAGTGATGCTCCTGGTACTACCACTACTTTTCCTGTTGTTGGATCTGTTACTGTTGCATTTCCTTTTGCATCTACTACTACTGTTTTTCCTGGATTTACTTTTCCTACTTCTTCTTTAACTTTTGCAATCTCTTCTGGTGTTAAACTTCCTGTATTATCTACTGGTACTTTATTTCCTGGAACATTAACTACTACTGGTGTTGCTGGTTTAGCTTCTTCTGCTTTTTCTGTTTCAACAACTAAGTTATCTCCAGGTATTATTGCTGGTGTTGCAGTAGGATCATTTGGATCTGTTACTGTTGCATTTCCTTTTGCATCTACTACTACTGTTTTTCCTGGATTTGATTCTTCAACTTTTGTTTTAACTGTTGCTTGTTCCGCTGGTGTTAAGTTTTTAGCATCTACTACTGGTACTTTTACAGTTGGTACTGTTACTTCAAATTTATCTGAAGGTGTAACCGGTGTAGGAGTTGGAGTTGGTTTTGGTTGTTCTTTTGGTTTAACCAATTCCTCTGCTGGAATTACTAGTACTAGATTTGTCTTAGGATCTGTTACTGTCGCATTTCCTTTTGCATCCACTACTACTGTTTTTCCTGGATTTACTTTCCCTACTTCTTCCTTAACTTTTGCAATCTCTTCTGGTGTTAAGCTTCCTATATTATCTACTGATACTTTATTTCCTGGAATATTAATAGTTCCTGGTACTTCAGGTTTAACTGGGTCAGAGTCTGCTTTCTTAACTGTTTTATCTGGTGTTAATGTCGCAACTGTTCCGTCTTTTGAATGTTACTGTAGCTGTTCCATCTGGTGTTACTTCTACGTTTGCAACTTTCCCTGGGTTCGCTTTCTTCGATTGCTTTCTGCTAACTTTACCTTTTTTCATCTTCTGTTAAGTTTGATGGGTTTTTCTACCGGTGTCTTAGCTTGGATTTTGATTCCATCTGCATCTTTTTCGTCTGCATCTTTACTTTTTCTACTGTTTTTTCCTGGTGTTAATGTTGCTTTCTGATCCGTCATTGAATGTTACTGTCGTAGTTCCGTCATTTCCTACTACTACGTTTACAACTTTTCCTGGGTTCGCAGTTTCGATTAGCTTTCTTTAACTTTATCTTTTTCATGCTATCTGTTAAGTTTGATGGGTTTTTCACTGGTGTCTTAGATCTGGATTTTACGATTCCATCTGCATCTTTTGTTGCTTTTCTTAACTAGTCTTTATCTGGTGTTAATGCTTTTTGATCCATCTTTGAATGTTACTGTCGCTAGTTCCGTCGTTTCCTACTACTACGTTTGCAACTTTTCCTGGGTTCGCTAGCTTCGACTGCTTTCTTAACTTTATCTTTTTCATCTTCTGTTAAGTTTGATGGGTTTTCTACTGGTGTCTTAGCTGGATTTACTATTCCATCTGCATCTTTTTTGTTGCTTTTTCTACTGTTTTTGTCAGGTGTTAATGTTGCTTCTGATCCATCATTAAATGTTACTGTCGCAGTTCCGTCGTTTCCTACTACTACGTTTGCAACTTTTTCCTGGGTTCGCAGCTTCGATTGCTTTCTTAACTTTATCTTTTTCATCTTCTGTTAAGTTTGATGGGTTTTTCTACCTGTGTCTTAGCTGGATTTACTATTCCATCTGCATCTTTTGTTGCTTTTTTTCTACTGTTTTTGTCAGGTGTTAATGTTGCTTTCTGATCCATCATTAAATGTTACTGTCGCAGTTCCGTCGTTTCCTACTACTACGTTTGCAACTTTTCCTGGGTTCGCAGCTTCGATTGCTTTCTTAACTTTATCTTTTTCATCTTCTGTTAAGTTTGATGGGTTTTCTACCGGTGTCTTAGCTGGATTTACTATTCCATCTGCATCTTTTTGTTGCTTTTTCTACTGTTTTGTCAGGTGTTAATGTTGCTTTTGATCCATCTTTGAATGTTACTGTCGCAGTTCCGTCGTTTCCTACTACTACGTTTTGCAACTTTTCCTGGGTTCGCTTTCTTCGATTGCTTTCTTAACTTTATCTTTTTCATCTTCTGTTAAGTTTGATGGGTTTTCACCGGTGTCTTAGCTGGATTTACGATTCCATCTGCATCTTTTGTTGCTTTTTTTCTACTGTTTTGTCAGGTGTTAATGTTGCTTCTGATCCATCATTAAATGTTACTGTCGCAGTTCCGTCGTTTCCTACTACTACGTTTGCAACTTTTTCCTGGGTTCGCAGCTTCGATTGCTTTCTTAACTTTATCTTTTTCATCTTCTGTTAAGTTTGATGGGTTTTCTACCGGTGTCTTAGCTGGATTTACGATTCCATCTGCATCTTTTGTTGCTTTTTCTACTGTTTTTGTCAGGTGTTAATGTTGCTTCTGATCCATCGTTAAATGTTACTGTTGCAGTTCCGTCATTTCCTACTACTACGTTTGCAACTTTTCCTGGGTTCGCAGCTTCGATTGCTTTCTTAACTTTATCTTTTTTCATCTTCTGTTAAGTTTGATGGGTTTTCTACCGGTGTCTTAGCTGGATTTTACTATTCCATCTGCATCTTTTGTTGCTTTTTTTCTACTGTTTTTGTCAGGTGTTAATGTTGCTTCTGATCCATCATTAAATGTTACTGTCGCAGTTCCGTCGTTTCCTACTACTACGTTTGCAACTTTTCCTGGGTTCGCAGCTTCGATTGCTTTCTTAACTTTATCTTTTTCATCTTCTGTTAAGTTTGATGGGTTTTTCTACCGGTGTCTTTAGCTGGATTTACTGATTCCATCTGCATCTTTTGTTGCTTTTTCTACTGTTTTTGTCAGGTGTTAATGTTGCTTCTGATCCATCATTAAATGTTACTGTCGCAGTTCCGTCGTTTCCTACTACTACGTTTGCAACTTTTTCCTGGGTTCGCAGCTTCGATTGCTTTCTTAACTTTATCTTTTTCATCTTCTGTTAAGTTTGATGGGTTTTCTACCGGTGTCTTAGCTGGATTTACTATTCCATCTGCATCTTTTTGTTGCTTTTTTTCTACTGTTTTTGTCAGGTGTTAATGTTGCTTCTGATCCATCATTAAATGTTACTGTCGCAGTTCCGTCGTTTTTCCTACTACTACGTTTGCAACTTTTTCCTGGGTTCGCAGCTTCGATTGCTTTCTTAACTTTCATCTTTTTCATCTTCTGTTAAGTTTGATGGGTTTTCTACCGGTGTCTTAGCTGGATTTACTATTCCATCTGCATCTTTTTGTTGCTTTTTTTCTACTGTTTTTGTCAGGTGTTAATGTTGCTTCTGATCCATCATTAGAATGTTACTGTCGCAGTTCCGTCGTTTCCTACTACTACGTTTGCAACTTTTCCTGGGTTCGCAGCTTCGATTGCTTTCTTAACTTTATCTTTTTCATCTTCTGTTAAGTTTGATGGGTTTTCTACCGGTGTCTTAGCTGGATTTTTACGATTCCATCTGCATCTTTTTGTTGCTTTTTTCTACTGTTTTTGTCAGGTGTTAATGTTGCTTCTGATCCATCATTAAATGTTACTGTCGCAGTTCCGTCGTTTCCTACTACTACGTTTGCAACTTTTTCCTGGGTTCGCAGCTTCGATTGCTTTCTTAACTTTATCTTTTTCATCTTCTGTTAAGTTTGATGGGTTTTTCTACCGGTGTCTTAGCTGGATTTACGATTCCATCTGCATCTTTTTGTTGCTTTTTTTCTACTGTTTTTGTCAGGTGTTAATGTTGCTTCTGATCCATCATTAAATGTTACTGTCGCAGTTCCGTCGTTTCCCTACTACTACGTTTGCAACTTTTCCTGGGTTCGCAGCTTCGATTGCTTTCTTAACTTTATCTTTTTTCATCTTCTGTTAAGTTTGATGGGTTTTTCTACCGGTGTCTTAGCTGGATTTACGATTCCATCTGCATCTTTTTGTTGCTTTTTCTACTGTTTTTGTCAGGTGTTAATGTTGCTTCTGATCCATCATTAAATGTTACTGTCGCAGTTCCGTCGTTTCCTACTACTACGTTTGCAACTTTTTCCTGGGTTCGCAGCTTCGATTGCTTTCTTAACTTTATCTTTTTTTCATCTTCTGTTAAGTTTGATGGGTTTTCTACCGGTGTCTTAGCTGGATTTTACTATTCCATCTGCATCTTTTGTTGCTTTTTTTCTACTGTTTTGTCAGGTGTTAATGTTGCTTCTGATCCATCATTAAATGTTACTGTCGCAGTTCCGTCGTTTCCTACTACTACGTTTGCAACTTTTCCTGGGTTCGCAGCTTCGATTGCTTTCTTAACTTTATCTTTTTCATCTTCTGTTAAGTTTGATGGGTTTTTCTACCGGTGTCTTTAGCTGGATTTACGATTCCATCTGCATCTTTTGTTGCTTTTTCTACTGTTTTTGTCAGGTGTTAATGTTGCTTCTGATCCATCGTTAAATGTTACTGTCGCAGTTCCGTCGTTTCCTACTACTACGTTTGCAACTTTTTCCTGGGTTCGCAGCTTCGATTGCTTTCTTAACTTTATCTTTTTCATCTTCTGTTAAGTTTGTTAAGTTTTGTACCGGTGTCTTAGTTGGATTTACGATTCCATCTGCATCTTTTGTTGCTTTTTCTACTGTTTTTATCCGGTGTTAATGTTGCTTCTGATCCATCGTTAAATGTTACTGTCGCAGTTCCGTCGTTTCCTACTACTACGTTTGCAACTTTTCCTGGGTTCGCAGCTTCGATTGCTTTCTTAACTTTATCTTTTTCATCTTCTGTTAAGTTTGATGGATTTTTCTACCGGTGTCTTAGCTGGATTTATGATTCCATCTGCATCTTTTTGTTGCTTTTTCTACTGTTTTATCCGGTGTTAATGTTGCTTCTGATCCATCGTTAAATGTTACTGTCGCAGTTCCGTCGTTTCCTACTACTACGTTTGCAACTTTTTCCTGGGTTCGCAGCTTCGATTGCTTTCTAACTTTATCTTTTTTTCATCTTCTGTTAAGTTTGATGGGTTTTCTACCGGTGTCTTAGTTGGATTTTACGATTCCATCTGCATCTTTTGTTGCTTTTTTTCTACTGTTTTTATCCGGTGTTAATGTTGCTTCTGATCCATCGTTAAATGTTACTGTCGCAGTTCCGTCATTTCCTACTACTACGTTCGCAACTTTTCCTGGGTTCGCAGCTTCGATTGCTTTCTTAACTTTATCTTTTTCATCTTCTGTTAAGTTTGTTAAGTTTTTGTACCGGTGTCTTAGCTGGATTTACGATTCCATCTGCATCTTTTGTTGCTTTTTCTACTGTTTTTATCCGGTGTTAATGTTGCAACTGATCCATCGTTAAATGTTACTGTCGCAGCTCCGTCATTTCCTACTACTACGTTCGCAACTTTTCCTGGGTTCGCAGCTTCGATTGCTTTCTTAACTTTATCTTTTTTTCATCTTCTGTTAAGTTTGTTAAGTTTTGTACTGGTGTCTTAGCTGGTTCTTGGATTCCTTTTGATTGTGCTTCTACAACTGTTTTTGTCCGGTGTTAATGTTGCAACTGATCCATCGTTAAATGTTACTGTCGCAGCTCCATCGTTTCCTACTACTACGTTTGCAACTTTTTCCTGGGTTCGCAGCTTCGATTGCTTTCTTAACTTTATCTTTTTCATCTTCTGTTAAGTTTGTTAAGTTTTGTACTGGTGTCTTAGCTGGTTCTTGATTCCTTTTGATTGTGCTTCTACAACTGTTTTGTCCGGTGTTAATGTTGCAACTGATCCATCATTGAATGTTACTGTCGCAGTTCCGTCGTTTCCTACTACTACATTCTGCAACTTTTCCTGGGTTCGCAGCTTCGATTGCTTTCTTAACTTTATCTTTTTCATCTTCTGTTAAGTTTGTTAAGTTTTGTACTGGTGTCTTAGCTGGTTCTTTGGATTCCTTTTGATTGTGCTTTCTACAACTGTTTTTGTCCGGTGTTAATGTTGCAACTGATCCATCATTGAATGTTACTGTCGCAGTTCCGTCGTTTCCTACTACTACATTCGCAACTTTTTCCTGGGTTCGCAGCTTCGATTGCTTTCTTAACTTTATCTTTTTCATCTTCTGTTAAGTTTGTTAAGTTTTTGTACTGGTGTCTTAGCTGGTTCTTGGATTCCTTTTTGATTGTGCTTCTACAACTGTTTTTGTCCGGTGTTAATGTTGCAACTGATCCATCATTGAATGTTACTGTCGCAGTTCCGTCGTTTCCTACTACTACATTCTGCAACTTTTCCTGGGTTCGCAGCTTCGATTGCTTTCTTAACTTTATCTTTTTCATCTTCTGTTAAGTTTGTTAAGCTTTGTACTGGTGTTTTTAGCTGGTGCTTGATTCCTTTTGATTGTGCTTCTACTACTGTTTTTTATCCGGTGTTAATGTTGCTTCTGATCCATCGTTAAATGTCACTGTCGCAGTTCCGTCGTTTCCTACTACTACGTTCGCAACTTTTCCTGGGTTCGCAGCTTCGATTGCTTTCTTAACTTTATCTTTTTCATCTTCTGTTAAGTTTGTTAAGTTTTGTACCGGTGTTTTAGCTGGGTGCTTGATTTCACTTGCTTCATTACCTTTTACTTCAAAATGTAATAGTAACTTCTTGTGGCGTTTGTTTGTAGTGTGCTGGGTAAGTTACAACTACAGTTTTTGTATAAGTACCTGGAGTTGTAGCTGTTGGAGCTTGACCGTCTTTCCATGCAAATGTTGTTGCCCCACGGTAGTTATTTGGAAACTCCGGAGTACCTGCTTTATTAGTTACATACTGGGCTGGATTTGAATTAAAGCTTCCGCCAACTTTCTGTATATTTTTTCTTGAACTGCAACAGCTTGGAATTTTTGAACTTTCATTATCAATGAAGTTGTCCACATAACCAGTCATAATCTCGGTTTTTGCCCTCAACAGCACCACCTGTACCTTGTAATCCCGCCACATAATCAAGTGGTTTTGACTTATCAAGAATTGGTGTGTCATAAGTAATAGTCCAACTTGGATTCTTTAAAAATTCCACCTGCTATATCAGCCGTTAACGTATACAATGCTTGTGAACGTTCTGACGCTTGTTGCGCTGCTGCTGCTTCATTTCCCTTAATGGCTGGATTACCGATATTTTTTTATAAAACTCTAGTTAATTTCTTAGTCATTTCAGAACCAGTATAAACATTCATTTTACCAGCTCCACCCATTGGATATGTTCCATCATTATTTTTCCAATAATTTCGGTCACTCATGACTTTTGCCATTTTTATCTGTTTGTAAAACTCTCCAGTTAGTTGGAGTACCTACTGAGTCTTTTTGGTACAGTAAAGTAGGTATATCCGCTTGCTGCATTTCCTACTCGCCCGCCATTAACAACTGTTGTCCAATGAATAACATTGTTAGCGTTATCAACTTCATAAGAAATCTTTATATATTCATCAACAACTACTGTGCCCCTTTTTATTTGTATACTCAAGGTTTTCAGCCCCTTCAGATGACCTAATTGAAGTTTGAGCATACGCTACTCCATTTTGATTAAAGACCGTAGCTACTGGATTAACAACTACTGCACCTGCTGTAAAGAACAACATACAACTAAATGCTATACCTTTCCCTTTTTTACCATACGCCAATTTTTTTGTACAGTATCTTTTTTTATTGAATATCATGTTTTTAATTTCTTCCTTTCAAAATTTATAATTTTTTTACATACTATAATTATATATGAATCTATAATATAATTCAATTACAAAACTGTTACAAAAAGGCTTTACTTTTAGTAATCTGCAATTCTCATATCACCTTTAAATATAACTATTTTTTTCATAACAATACACTCATAAATAGCAAACTAAAAAAATATCCATTGTTTTTTACAACTCACTTCTCTATAACCTTGTAAATACAACATAAAAATCAATTATTTATTAAGTAAAAAAATAGTATCAACACTATTAAATATATTTAAAATCAACTCAAAAATATTTCGTATATTTTATAATAATTAAAGAGATTATTTTATAAACTATTTCTATAAATAAAAATATATTATAGATTCTTAAAGAATTCAGGCTATCTCTAAAAATTATACTTTGTATATCTCAGTAATTTTAATGTCTGCTACGCTTTTATACAACCATACATATTCTTTTGGACTTAGCAATCCCGCTCTTCTCTTCATTATGTTATTCTATATATTGTTTACATCTAATTTTTTTAGCTATCTATAATCGTAATACATTATTCCATAATATATCTTTTTCCTTTATGTATAATAGTTTGATGCTACTTTAGCTACTCCTTTATTATATCGATAATATCTTTAATCATTTAATCCTTACTCATACTATAGCTTCATGACTCGGTATTATACATAACTCTAAACATTTAAGTTGGTCATTTACAGTCATCCCAATTTTTTCATTAATATCATAATATTCAAATTCAACTATATCTATAGTAATTTTTCTACTTGGAATACTAGTATTAAAATATCTTCTTTATTCCATTCTTAATCGGTTTCCAAATTCTCCTTTTTAAATATCATTCACTATTATTTTTATATTAGAGTAGTTTTACTGTTAATTTAATAATTATCTCATGTATTTTTTTAAGGGCATAAACCAGACTTCTTATCACTTTTTATTTATATTTATATCTACTTTCAATCTTACTGTTAATTGTTAGTCATATTTTTTTATTCTATTAATCTAGTATTCAATAAATTTCTATTATATAAAATGCTAGAGTATTTTTTTATTTATAGTCGCTTAAATTTTCTAAAAATATTATCCATATCTTCTCTCAATTAAAAAAAAGACTAGTAATTTTAGTTACTAGTCTTTTCTGCTTTTTACTGTTTAATTAGCGTTTGATGTTGTAGAATGCTTGTACACCTGGGTATTCAGCTGTTGCATCTAATTCATCTTCAATACGTAATAATTGGTTGTATTTAGCAATACGGTCTGTACGGCTAAGAGAACCTGTTTTAATTTGTCCTGCGTTAGTTGCAACTGCGATATCTGAGATTGTAGAATCTTCAGTTTCACCAGAACGGTGAGAGATAACAGCTGTGTAACGAGCACGTTTAGCCATTTCGATAGCATTTAGAGTTTCTGTTAATGTACCGATTTGGTTAACTTTGATTAAGATTGAGTTACCAACACCTTGTTCGATACCTTGTGATAATTTTTTAGTATTTGTTACGAATAAATCGTCACCTACTAATTGTACACGGTCACCGATACGTTCTGTAAGTAATCTCCATCCTTCCCAGTCATTTTCGTCCATACCATCTTCGATAGTGATGATTGGGTATTTGTTTACTAATTCTTCTAAGTAATCTACTTGTTCAGCTGAAGTACGGCTTGCTCCACCTTCACCTTCGAATTTAGCATAGTTATAAACTCCGTTTTCGTAGAATTCTGATGATGCACAGTCGAATCCTAAGAATACGTCTTTACCTGGCTCTAAACCAGCAGCTTTAATAGCAGCTAAGATTGTTTCAACAGCATCTTCAGTTCCTTCGAATGTTGGAGCGAATCCACCTTCATCACCTACTGCAGTTGATAATCCACGAGCGTGTAATAATTTAGCTAAGTTGTGGAATACTTCAGCTCCCCAACGTAAAGCTTCTTTGAATGTAGGTGCTCCTACTGGTAAAATCATGAACTCTTGGAATGCGATTGGAGCATCTGAGTGAGATCCACCATTTACAATGTTCATCATTGGAGTTGGTAATTCTTTAGAGTTAGTTCCTCCTAAGTATCTGTATAGAGGCACTCCTAATGCATCAGCTGCAGCGTGTGCTACCGCTAAAGATACACCTAAGATTGCGTTAGCTCCTAGACGTCCTTTATTTTCAGTTCCGTCTAATTCGATCATAGCGTAGTCGATTCCTACTTGATCAAATACGTCGAATTTACCTTCTAATAATGGTGCAATTTCTTCATTAACGTTAGTTACAGCTTTAGTTACACCTTTACCTAGGTAACGTCCTTTGTCTCCATCACGTAATTCAACTGCTTCATATTGTCCAGTTGATGCTCCTGATGGTACTAATGCACGTCCAAATGCACCTGATTCAGTTGTTACTTCAACTTCTACAGTTGGGTTACCACGTGAATCTAAAACTTCTCTTGCATATACTTCTGCGATAATATCAAATGTTTTTGCTAACATTAACTTTCTCCTTATTGTTTAAATTTATATTATTATATTATTTTTACCTTAAATTAAGCTAATTTTCCACCTTCTAAAAGTGCTAAGAAAGAATCAACTTTTAGAGATGCTCCACCTACTAATGCTCCATCTACATCTGGGCATGCTAAGTATTCTTTTACATTTTCAGGTTTTACTGATCCACCGTATTGAACACGAACTTTATCAGCTACTTCTTTTCCGTAAAGTCCTTCTACGATATCACGAACTGCTTTACACATTTTTTGTGCATCTTCTTTAGTTGCAGATTTACCTGTTCCGATAGCCCAAATTGGCTCGTAAGCAACTACTAATTTTTCAGCTTGTTCTTTAGTTAATCCTGCTAAATCAGCTTGTAATTGAGCAGTAATAACATCTACAGCTTGACCTGCTTCGTATTGTTCTAATGTTTCACCACAACATACGATAGGCACTAAACCATTAGCAAATGCTGCTTTTGTTTTTTTGTTAATTAGTTCATCAGTTTCACCGAAGTATTCACGGCGTTCTGAGTGTCCTAGTATTACATATTTTACTCCTAAAGCATTTAATACATATGGAGAAATTTCCCCTGTGTATGCTCCACTTTGTTCGAAGTGACAGTTTTCAGCACCGATGCTTAATTCACTATCTTTAGTTAATTCTACTAAAGCTTCTAAGTGAGTAGCTGGTGCACAGATTGCTGATTCTACGCTTGAAGCTGCTGGTACTTTACCTGCAACTTCTTTAGCAAATTCACGAGCTTCTGCAACTGTTAAATTCATTTTCCAGTTTCCTGCTATAAATGGTATTCTTGTCATATATTTCACTCTCCTTGAGTTTTCTTTTATTATTATTTATCTGATAATGAATCGATACCTGGTAATACTTTTCCTTCAAGATATTCTAATGAAGCTCCTCCACCTGTTGAAATGTGAGAGAATTTTTCAGCATATCCTAAAGAAATCGCTGCTGTAGCACTATCTCCACCACCGATAATAGTAGTAGCACCTTCTAAGTGTGCGATAGCTTCACATACCCCAATAGTACCTTTGGCAAAGTTTGGCATTTCGAATACACCCATTGGTCCATTCCAAATTACAGTTTTTGCACCTTGTAGTGTGTTTTTGAATAATTCAACAGATTTTGGTCCGATATCTAATCCTTCTTCATCTGGTTGAATATCATTTTCTGCTACACGGCTAGGTGCATCATTTGAAAATTCTTTAGCAACTACTGTGTCAACTGGTAAAATTAGTTTATCTCCTGCTTTTTCCATAAGTTCACGTGCGTAGTCAACTTTGTCATTTTCACAAAGTGATTTACCGATTTCCTTACCTTGGGCTTTCATAAATGTATAAGCCATACCACCACCGATAATTACTTTATCAGCTTTTCCTAGTAAGTTTTCGATAACTGCAATTTTATCAGATACTTTTGCTCCACCTAAGATTGCAACTAGTGGACGTTCTGGATTATCTACTGCACCACCGATAAATTTAATTTCTTTATCTACTAAGAATCCTGATGCAGAGTTTCCTTCTCCAATATTAGAAGCAATACCTACGTTTGATGCGTGAGCACGGTGAGCCGTACCGAATGCGTCATTAACATATACATCTCCTAGTGAAGCCCAGTATTTAGCAAGTTCAGGATCATTTTTAGATTCTTTCTTACTGTCTACATCTTCAAAACGAGTGTTTTCGAACATTAAGATTTCTCCATCTTTAAGTTCTTTTACAGCTGCTTCTAATTCAGCTCCACGAGTTTCAGGTACGAATTTTACTTCTTTACCTAATAATTCTGATAATCTTTTAGCTACAGGTGCTAAGCTTTTAGATGCTTTATCAGCTTCTTCTTTCACACGTCCTAAGTGTGAGAACGCAACTACTTTTGCACCTTGGTTTAAAGCATACTCAATAGTTGGTAATGCTGCTGTAATACGATTATCGTTAGTAATTTCACCATCTTTTAAAGGCACGTTGAAGTCAACACGCATTAAGACAGTTTTCCCTTGTAAATTACCTAAGTCTTTGATAGATTTCTTCATGGAAAGCTCCTTTATTATTTATTAGAATATATGAGACAAGATATAAGCTTTTAAAAACTTATATCTCATCTATTCATCCTATTATATATTATAGATTATTTTATTAATCCTGCAAAGTATTTTAATGTTCTTACTAATTGAGAAGTGTAAGACATTTCGTTATCGTACCAAGATACAACTTTAACTAATTGTTTGTCTCCAACTGTTAATACTTTTGTTTGAGTAGCATCGAATAATGATCCAAATTCGATTCCTACGATATCAGAAGAAACGATTGGGTCTACATTGTATCCGAATGATTCGTTAGAAGCAGCTTGCATTGCAGCGTTAACTTCTTCAGCTGTTACAGTTTTTTCAACTACAGCTACTAATTCAGTTAATGATCCAGTTGGTACTGGTACACGTTGTGCAGCTCCATCTAATTTTCCGTTTAATTCTGGAATTACTAATCCGATTGCTTTAGCAGCACCAGTTGTGTTAGGAACGATGTTTTCAGCTGCTGCACGAGCACGACGTAAGTCTCCACCACGGTGAGGAGCATCAAGAGTATTTTGGTCTCCAGTGTATCCGTGGATTGTAGTCATTAATCCTTCAACTACTGTGAAGTTATCGTGTAAAGCTTTAGCCATTGGAGCTAAACAGTTAGTTGTACAAGAAGCACCTGAGATAACTGTTTCTGTTCCATCTAAAGTTTCGTGGTTTACGTTGTATACGATAGTTTTGATGTCATTTCCACCTGGTGCAGAGATAACAACTTTTTTAGCTCCTGCTTGGATGTGAGCTTCAGCTTTTTCTTTAGAAGTGAAGAAACCAGTACATTCTAATACTACGTCAATTCCTAATTCTCCCCATGGAAGTTCAGCTGGGTTTGGATTAGCAAATCCTTTGATTTCTTTACCGTTTACGATTAGGCTTCCGTTTTTCTCAAATACTTCACCTTGGAAACGTCCTTGAGTTGTATCATATTTTAATAAGTGTACTAATTGGTTAACTGGAGTTAAGTCGTTAATTGCTACAACTTCAATTCCTTCTACGTTTTGAATTCTTCTTAATGCTAGACGTCCAATACGTCCAAATCCGTTAATTGCTACTTTTACTGTCATTTTATAAAAGTCCTCCTATTATATTTTATTAACTTTATTTATAATTTTTTTGCAAATTGCCTCATCAATAATTAGTGTCATATTAGCAGGGTTAGTATTTAAATAACTAAATACCGCATCCGCTTTATCTTCACCACCAACTATTGTAAAGACATTATCAATGCCATTAACATCTTTAAAACTCATACCTATAGTAGAGGTTTTAAATACTTCACTGCCGCTCTCATCGAAGTAACTTCCGAATGATTCACAAACAGCTTTTTTCTCTTCCAACACCTTCAAAATTTCTTTAGATGATTTTCTTCTATAAGCCATTTCAAAAGCATTCCCTATACTATGGATAATTATTGATGTTTTGCTTATGACATCTAAAGCATTCTTTACAACTGGTTCTTTTTTCAGTTCATCTAATGCTTTTTGTCCTAAGTTATCCGGTGCATGTAACAGTTGATAATTATTCCCAGAATTTCTAGCCATTTTTGACGCTATATTATTCGCTTGATATTCTGTATTTACAACGGATAAACCACCTCTTAGAGGCGTTATAGTGACATCTTTACCATAACCAAATGTTTCATCAGTTTTACTAGTTACATAGTACATTGTACTTCCACCACTAACACCAATTACGCACTCTTTGGTAATTTTTTCATTAACCTTATCTAAAAGAAGTTCAGTCATTTCTTCTCTAGTACCTTCATTATTTACGAAGTCACCAGCAATTATATGTACTTCTTTTACTGAAAAGTGTTTTCTTAATAGTTTCTTTTCTTCTGCGAATGCATCATTAACTAGCGAGTCTTTTATTTCTGACAAAAGTTCTTCACCTTTTTCTGTGATACTCATTCCAGTTGTTTTTTTAATAATTAAACCTAATTTAGATAACACTTCACATTCAGTTCGTAATTGCCTTTCTGTCATATCTACAAAATTTAATAGTGTTTTTCTTCCGATGGGTTGATTTACCTTAATCGTAAGTAAGAGTGCATACCTACTATTAAATTTAGCAAACATCTCAGGTATAAGTTTATTTTGCATATGTAACAAATGTAAAATATCCATCTTCTTATTCCCCTATGTAATTGAAAGTTTTATTATGTTTCCCACTTCAATTTTATTTGGTTGGACACTTTTCGTCCTGTTCGGTCAAAAAACGACCAACTTAAAGTAAAAAAATAAACTTTCTGATTAGATTATAACAAACGGAACTTGAAAAATCAAGTGTTTAAGCTGAAAATCTATCAAAAAATTTACTTTTTATTTTAAAACCGCTAACAATTCTACTAAAATGATAAAATAGAAGACGAAAATCATCTCGTACTCTTTATAATCTACTGGTAAGTCTGAAATATACTGACTTGGATAATCAAGTTCTACTTCTTTTTTAAGCCCGTCTATTTTTATATTATTTAGATTGTATCTATCTAATATTAAACTTAGCTCTTTTTGAATTATAGTAAAATATTTTTTTAACTTTTTGAGAAGAATACACCATCTGCTTGTATAATATTTTTCTATTACTGATAATACAGACATAAAGTGCTTCTCTGCGTTTTTTTGTATCTTTACTAATTGTACTATAAAGATGTTCTAGTATTTGAGCCGGAATTTGATACCTTAATTCTAAGCTATTTATATTTAGAGCATCAGTATCAACTGTTTTTTTGTTTTATTTTTTTATTAGTTTGTTTTATCTCTTCCGCTTTTTTTGACTTCTCTTTTTTTATCAACGAAAACTACAAACTTATCTTCTATATCTATAATTTCCTTCTTAGAAAAATTTAATTCCCCTACTTTTTCTATAGTTTTTTTCTTGATCTAACTTTTTTTATAAGGACGTTTAAATTTATCTCCATCTAATAGATAAAAAAACCTCTATATGATTTATGATATTTAAATTTCAATGTTACACCTCTTTTCAAACTAAAATCCCTTTCTATACTACCATATTTAGAAGAAATATTCAACTTTGTAAAGATTTTCTCTATATACTTACCATTTTTTATAAAATAATAGCGTAATATACTAATTTTATACTACGCTATGTTTCAATTAAAATAAATCTCTTAATTTTGAATTTTCTATACCTGCTTCTAACAAAACAAGTAGTTTTATTCTAGCTTTTTGACCACTTAGACCTGTAGTGAAAATTACGCCATTTTGATGGAATCTTTTTCCTCCACCTTCATAGTCATATACATCTTGTGTAACTCCGTTAAAAGCACGTGATACAAATACAACTGGCATTCCACTTTCTAAACATTTTATAACTGCGGGAACTGTTTTAGGAGGGAGATTCCCTGCACCAAGAGCTTCAATAACTAGACCATCTGCACCAATTTCTCTTACGGCATCCATAAGCTCACCACTCATGCCGGCATATGCTTTTAATAAATATACTTTTTTACTATTTTTTCTAACATCATAATGTTCTTGGTTAATAAGTTTTTGGAAGTAAATAACTTCATTTTTTGAAACTAATCCTACGGGACCAAAAGTTGGCGTTTGGAATGTCGCTACGTTAGTTGTATGAGTTTTAGTCACGTATGTAGCAGTATGTGCTTCATCATTCATAACAACTAGAACACCTTTATCTACACTCTCATCACTTGCTGCAACTACAAGAGCACTGCGTAAGTTAGCTAAACCGTCTGATCCTATTTCATTACTAGAACGCATCGCACCAGTTATAACTATAGGAATATTTACATCTAAAGTTAACTCTAAATAATATGCAGTTTCTTCTAGTGTATCAGTACCATGAGTAACTACAACACCATTATATCCTTCCTCAACAGCTTTTAGTATTCTTAATTTAATTCCTAACATTTCATTTTCAGTAATTTGAGGAGACGGAAGATTGTATAGTACCTCTACATCTATATCTCCTATATAAGAAAAAATATTGCCACCTTCATTTAAAGGATTATCTTTATTAGGTGATACCTTCCCTGTTGTATGGTCTTCACTCATAGAAATAGTTCCACCAGTATTTATAACTAAATTTTTTTCATGTTATTCTCCCTTATAGTCTTTTATATTATCATAACCATTTACCACTAAATCCACTTTCCCATCATCTGGATTAATAACCAATCCATGAACAGGGACATCATTCGGAATAAGTGGATGATTACATATCATATTAACATCATGAGTAACACTTTCTGTTACATCATCAAAACCATGTAACCATTTGCTAAGGTCTAAACCTGAATATTGGAGTATATCTAGTGTTTCTCCTGATATTCCGCGTTCTTTCATTTTTTCCAATATTAAATCAGTATTGATATTCTGCATACCACAATCATGGTGACCCATTACTATAATCTCATCAGCTTTTAACATATGTACTGCAATAATTAAACTACGCATAATAGAACCAAAAGGGTGTGTCAGAATTGCTCCAGCATTTTTTACTACTTTAACATCACCTTGGGATAAATTTAGTGATTTCGTCGCAAGCTCAACTAATCTAGTATCCATACAAGTAAACATAACTACTCTTTTTGCTGGATATTTATCTTCTGTTTTATATTTTTGGTATTCTTCAAATTTCACAAAATACTCATTATATTCTAGCATAGAATCTAATAATCTCATTATTATTCTCCTTATTGCAATTTATACTTTTGTTTATATTTCATTATACTACAACTTTCCCTTTAACGTAAACTCTAGATTACTATATATTTATAGATGTATTATTAAAAAGATATATTCTATAGTCAATTAACTACAGAATATATCTTTCTTAGATTACTTCTTTATCCAGTTTACAAACTCATCTGCTTCTTTTGGCCCCATAGAACCTTGAGGATAAGTATATAACGGAGCCCCTTGTTCATGGTATTTAGCTAATAAATCATTAACAAAAGTCCATGATACTACTATCTGTTCCCATTGCGAGAATAGTGATCTATCTCCTTTGAAACAAGCGTATAGTAATCTTTCATATGCTTCAGGAGTATTCATTCTATTTTCTAATATACAACTTTGACAAAAATCTAATGATATTGGTTGTAGTTCTTGTTCAGTTCCAGGTTTTTTTGCATTAAACTGGAAGTAAACTCCTTCATCCGGTTGTATTTTTATAACTAGTACATTACCTGGAGCATTATCAATAGATTTAAATTGAACTACTACTTGTGTTTCTCTATCTCCTAATTTTTTACCTGTTCTAATAAAGAAAGGTACTCCATCCCAGCGTTCATTATCAACAAATATTTTTAGCGCTGCATATGTTTCAGTTTTAGAATCTTTAGATATATTTTCTTCTTCTAAATACCCATCATATTGAGCCATAACTAGACTATCATTCACATTTTCTATAGGCTTAATTGCCGAAAGAAGGTTAAGTTGGCTATCATGTATCCCTTGACTACCCTCTTCTTTAGGCTCTTCCATTGCAACTAGAGATAGCACTTGTAGTAAATGGTTTTGCACCATATCTTTTAAAGCACCACTCTTATCATAATAGCTAGCTCTTGTTCCTACACCTACTGTTTCAGCTGCACTAATTTGGATATTTTCTATAAAATCTTTATTCCAGATTCCTTTAAAGATAATATTTTTAAAGCGAAGAGATAGTATATTTTGAATCATCTCTTTTCCTAAGTAATGATCTATGTGATAGATTTCTTCTTGTCCAAAAAATTCAGCTAGTTCATCATTTAACATTCCTGCTTTTTCTAAGTTTTCACCGAATGGTTTTTCTACTATTACTTTAGCATTGTTTTCTGAACAATACTTTTTTAATCCTCTTGTAATTGTAAGGAAGAATGATGGAGCTACCGCATAGTAATACACATGTTGATCTATACGCATAAAATCATAAAACATTTGTAATATACGATATTCTTCTTCATCTGTCATATCCATCTTGAAATAAATTATTCTTCGAGAATACGAACTAAACTGCTCTTCATCAAATTTTGTTCTAGCATGTTCTTTTACCCAATCACGAGCTATTTCTATATACTGATCAGGTGTATATGGTCTACGTCCAATTACAATAATTTTAAATTCGTCATCTAGTTGTCCAAGAACATCTAGATTGTATAGTGCAGGTAAAAGTTTTCTATAAGTTAAATCTCCTGTACCACCAAATAGAGTTATTGCATTTCTATTTTTCATTGTTTCCAACCCAGTCATAGTGATAGTTACCTTCTTTATCTGTTCTTTCAAATGTGTGTGCTCCAAAATAATCACGTTGTGCTTGAATTAAGTTTGCTCCACTATTCGCAGTTGTGTAAATATCTAAGTATGATACTGCTGAAGTCATAGCACTTAATGGTAATCTATTAGTAATTGCTAATGCAGCTACTTCACGTAAATTATCTTGTCTTGTTTCAATAATATTTTTGAAGAATGGGTCAAAAATAAGATTTTCTAATTTAGGATTGTTTTGGTATGCTTCGATAATATTTTGTAAAATCTTAGCTTGAATAATACATCCTCCACGGAAGATTTTCGCTATTTGAGCATAATCAAATGTCCAATTATATTCTTTCTCAGCTGCTTGTAATAATTTAAATCCTTGGGCATAAGATACTATTTTAGAAATAAATAATGCATCTCTTACTATATCTTTAAGGCGTTCTTTATCACTTACAGTTTTATATGCTGGACGAGCAAATTCTTTTTCAGCTTTTACTCTTTCTTCTTTAAGATTAGACATGTATCTTCCGTTTAATGCTGCTGTAATCACTGAAACATCTATTCCTAAATCAATAGCCTGTTCATTAGTCCATTTACCTGTACCTTTTTGTTGAGATTTATCTAAAATTTTATCAACTAAGTATGAACCATCCTCTTCTTTTACTTTAAAGATATTGGCAGTGATTTCGATTAAATAAGATTCTAATTCACCTTTATTCCACTCTTCAAAAGTAGCTTGTAGTTCTTCGTTGCTAAACCCACCTAAGTGTTTTAGTACTTGATATGCTTCAGATATAAGTTGCATATCCCCATACTCAATACCATTGTGAACCATTTTTACATAGTGTCCAGCTCCACCTGTTGAAGTATAACTACAACATGGGATATTATTAACTTTTGCTGCAATAGCTTCTAAAATAGGACGAATTTCTTCATAAGCTTTTTCGTCTCCACCAGGCATTAATGCTGGACCGAATCTTGCACCTTCTTCACCACCAGAAACTCCTACACCAAAGTAGTTAATTCCTTTTTCTAATAATAAATCATATCTTCTTTGTGTATCTTTAAAGAATGAGTTACCACCATCAATAATGATATCTCCTTTGTCTAAAAGTGGTGTTAATTGTTCGATTAAGCTATCTACTGCGAAACCAGCTTTTACCATTAAAACAACTTTTCTTGGTTTCTCAAGACTATCAACTAACTCTTGTAATGAGTATTTTCCTTCTACATTTTTATGTGGGTGCTCTTCTAGCATTTTATCAACAACTGATGTTGTTCTATTAAACACCGCAACAGTGTATCCATTATCCGCAATATTTAATGCAAGGTTACTACCCATAACAGACAATCCGATAACTCCGATATTTTGTTTCATCAAACTGAACCTCCTAGTTTTTCTTACTTTAAATTATACCATTAAATATATATAATATGCTAATACTTTCACTTAAATTTTTTTTGTATTTTTCATTTTTTCAATACTATTTTTTTAATAATAAAAGCTTACCAAATTTTTTTCCATTATATTACCAACTATTCATATAAATTTTTCTAATTAAAAGTATACAATTGAAAATAAAATAAAAAAATTCGTAGCATTGTTATAGTAATTATAATCAAAACTATGATACAGTTGTTACCAAACCTTAATATCATAGTTTAATACTATCTAGTAAAAAGTAATAAATGCTGTTTCTCAAATTAAAAAAATAATATATTCCATATTAAATTTTTTTCATAAAAAAATAAGTGTACAAAACTTTAAAAATTTTTAAAATTTTAATTAAATTTAATAAAAAAATAGTTGTTTTTTAATTTTTTGCGATATAATTTAAATATAAGTAATGATAACGTTTACTTTTATAATATATACATTCTAAGGAGAATTATGCTATGACTGAAGTTAGAGTTTTAAAAATGTTTGTAAATGGAGAATTTGAAGAACATTACAATCATGAGTATCTTAAAGTTTTAAACCCTTCGACAGAAGAAGTTATCGCTAAAATACCTGCTGGTAACTGTAAAGATGTTGACCGCGCTATTAACGCGGCTGATATCGCACAAAAATCATGGGAAAAACTACCAGCAATTGAACGTGGTGCATATTTGAAAAAAATTGCTGACAGAATTCGTCAAAGAGAACCTGAAATAACACAAGCAATCGTTGATGAAGGTGGAAAAACTTTTGAATTAGCAAAAGTAGAAGTACTATTTACAGCTGACTACCTTGATTATATGGCTGAATGGGCTAGAAGATATGAAGGGAGAAATCGTTCAAAGTGATAGAAAAGATGAGCATATCTTAGTATTCAAACGCCCTCACGGAGTTACTACTGGTATCTTGCCATGGAACTTCCCATTTTTCTTAATTGCTAGAAAAGCTGCACCAGCTCTTCTAACTGGTAACACTATTGTTTTAAAACCGAGTCAACTTACTCCTATCAACGCTCACATTTTTGCTGAAATCTGTATCGAAGTTGGCCTTCCAAAAGGTGTTCTTAACATTATTCACGGACGTGGATCTGTAGTTGGAAATAGATTAGCATCTCATCCAAAAGTTGGATTAGTTAGCTTAACAGGTAGCCTTGCTGCAGGACAAGAAGTAATGCGTGCTGCTGCTGAGAACATTACTAATGTTTCATTAGAGCTTGGTGGTAAGGCTCCAGCTATCGTTTTTGCAGATGCAGATTTACATCTTGCTGCAAAAGCTATTATTGCGTCACGTGTAATTAACTCTGGACAAGTTTGTAACTGTGCAGAAAGAGTATATGTTCACGAAAGCGTAAAAGAAGAATTTGAACAAATTTTATTTGCTGAATTAGATAAAGTTAAATTTGGTGATCCTAATAAAGAACGTGGATTAGACTACGGTCCACTTATTGAAAAACGTGCTCTTAAAAACGTAATTGAAAAAGTATCTTACGCTGTTAAGCAAGGTGCTACTCTTGCTTATGGTGGAGAAGTTGATAAAGAACAAGTTGGTTACTTCTATGGACCTACTGTGTTAACAAATGTTACTAATGAAATGAACATTATGAAAGAAGAAACATTTGGACCTGTTATACCTATCGCTACATTTAGCACTTTAGATGAAGTATTAGAATATGCTAATGATTCTGAATATGGATTAACTTCATCTGTATATACTAATAACTTAAATACTGCTTTCAAAGCTATTAATGGTCTACAATTCGGTGAAACTTATGTTAACCGCGAAAACTTTGAAGCTATGCAAGGATTCCACGCTGGACGCCGTAAATCAGGTATTGGTGGAGCTGATGGTAAACATGGTCTAGAAGAATACCTAACTACTCAAGTTGTATATCTTCAATTAGATAACGAATAATCACACTCTAAAAAAGATTATAAAGGCTGTATAAATTGATTTTATACAGCTTTTTTATATTAAAATACTTTCATTGTATTTTTTTCAGAAAATTATTGACAAATTTTCTGATAAATGTTAATATTTTATCAACAATTAATTAAGGAGCTACTCTAATGAAAATTTTAAACTTAACTAAAAGAGAATACTTTTTCGTGCCATTTTAGCAGCACTTATATCTATACTCATTGTAGATGTAAGTGCAACGACGCGTCTACAATGGCTAGTTAAGTTTGTTTTTCAGGCCATTGGTATTAAACTAAATGGCTTTGAGTATTAGTATATATTTATTTAGAGCTATTTAGTTTAATACTAAATAGCTTTTTATTATTAACTATTTCTTTAGGAGGAAAAATTTTATGTCAGAAAATTCAACATGGGGTTCAAAAATTGGTTTCATACTTGCATCAGCTGGTTCTGCTATTGGACTAGGAGCTGTATGGAAGTTTCCATACATGACTGCAGCTAATGGTGGTGGAAGTTTCTTATTAGTCTTTCTAATTTTCACATTATTGATCGGTCTTCCATTACTACTTGCAGAATTTGTTTTAGGACGTGGAGCTGGAGTATCAGCTATTAGAACTTTCGGTAAATTAGGAAAAAATAAAAAATATAATATCATTGGTTATATTGGTGGATTTGCTTTATTTATACTGCTTTCATTCTATAGCGTTATCGGTGGATGGATTCTTGTCTACTTAGGTATTTCAATTGCTGATGCTTTGCACTTACATACTACTGTAGACCATGCAGCATTATTCACTAGTATCATTTCAAATCCATGGATTGCTCTTGGAGCACAAGCATTATTTATTTTATTAAACATAATTATTGTTTCTCAAGGTGTTCAAAATGGTATTGAAAAAGCATCTAAAATTATGATGCCTCTTCTATTTATTATTTTTATAATAATCATTATTAGATCACTTACTTTACCAAATGCGATGGCCGGAGTTACATATTTCTTAAAACCTGATTTCTCTAAGATTACTACTTCAGGTATCTTATTCGCACTTGGTCAGTCATTCTTCGCCCTATCTATTGGGGTTACAGCAATGTTAACTTATGCATCATATCTTAATAAAAAAACTGATATGGTTCAATCAGGTATCTCTGTTGTTCTTATGAACATTGCAGTATCTATTATGGCTGGACTTGCTATTTTCCCAGCAATGTCATCTTTTGGTATGGAATCAGAAGGTGGACCTAGTCTATTATTCATAGTATTACCACAACTATTCAATAATATGGCATTTGGAAAATTATTCTATATATTATTCTTAATACTATTCCTATTTGCTACTATTACATCTTCAGTTGTTATGCTAGAAATAAATGTTGGTAATATAACTAACCAAAGAAATACAAACAGAACTAAATTCAGTATCATTATCGGTATCTTGACTTTCATAGTAGGTATTCCATCTGCTTTATCTTATGGGTCTTTATCAGATACTTTAATCTTTGGAAAAACAATCTTTGATCTTATGGATTTCTTAGTATCAAATATACTAATGCCACTTGGTTGTCTAGCTTTATCTATTTTCACAGGGATATGTACTAGATAAAAAAGTAGCAATGAGAGAGTTACATGTTAAAGAAGATAATAAGACTAGCCTATTATTATTTAAATCTTGGTTATTCTTACTAAGATACATACTACCAGTTATTATTTTAGTAGTTTGTTTAGCACAATTTTTTTATAATATTTTTAAAACTATCATTAAAAGCTCCTATTGAGTTTTTAATGATAGTTTTTTTATTTACTATAATTATTTTTCATAGAATTTTCTAGTTATTTTCAAAATCAATTTACAATTTATTATTTTTATAGTATAATATTACTTATAGTTTCCTATAGGCAAGATTTTAGCTTTAGGGAAAGTGATGTTATTATTTTGTATTAACTATTAAATTCGAAAAGGGTGATTAAATGTTTTTAAATAAATTTTTAAGAAAAAGCCAGGAAGAGTTAGAAGCTGCAAACCAACTATCTCTTCAAGAAATAAACAACACCGTAGAAATTCCAAAAGAAGGTAGTTTTTTTAAAAAAGTTTTAGCTTATAGTGGACCTGGAGCCTTAGTAGCTGTTGGTTATATGGACCCCGGTAACTGGATTACATCTATTGCTGGTGGTGCCCAATACGCGTATAGTTTACTATTTGTAATACTTATATCTAATCTAATCGCAATGTTACTACAGTCAATGTCCGTTAGACTAGGAATTGTTACTGGTATGGATTTAGCTCAAGCAACTAGAAAACATACCGGTAAAAAAATGGGATTTGTACTTTGGATTATTACCGAACTTGCAATTATGGCTACAGATATTGCTGAGATAATCGGTAGTGCCGTAGCGTTAAAACTATTATTTGGTATCCCTCTACTATTAGGTGTAATTATAACAATATTTGATGTGTTTTTACTTCTATTATTAGCACATTTTGGTTTTAGAAAAATTGAAGCCATCGTATCTGCATTAATATTTACGATACTTATTATTTTCTTTTATGAAGTCTTTATTAGCTAACCCTAATACTGGAGAGTTAATTAAAGGTTTTATTCCAAATAAAGATGTCGTTGGTAATAAAGGGGCACTATTTATCGCATTAGGTATTGTTGGGGCAACAGTAATGCCACACAACCTTTACCTACACTCTTCCATTGTCCAAGCAAGACGTTACGATAGAAAAGATAATAATAGTAAAAGAGAAGCTATTAGATTTTCTACTATAGATTCTAATATTCAACTCTCTATTGCTTTTGTTATTAACTGTTTATTATTAGTTCTTGGGGCTGCACTATTCTATGGTCACGGAGACAGTTTAGGACGCTTTCACTGATCTTTACAATGCTCTTCAAGATAGCAGTATAGTCGGAACTATTGCTTCACCAGTACTTAGCATATTATTTGCTATAGCACTGTTAGCATCTGGACAAAACTCTACTATAACTGGTACATTGTCTGGTCAAATAGTTATGGAAGGTTTTATTCATTTAAGACTTCCTATGTGGGTTAGAAGAATGCTAACACGTGTAATAGCCGTAATGCCTGTTGTTATTTGTTTAATAATTTTCGGAGATAGTGAACAAGCTATAGAAAGCTTACTAATTTATACTCAAGTTTTCTTAAGCATTGCTCTTCCTATATCTATTATCCCATTAACACTTTATACATCAGATAAAAAACTTATGGGAGAATTTGTTATTAAACCATGGATGAAAAATTCTTGCATGGATCTGTACAGTAATTTTAATAATTTTAAATTTCTGGCTAATAATATCAACATTTATAAAAAAATATAGAGTAGAGATAATCTCTACTCTATATTTTTGTTTTTCTTGAAAACTAGTTCTCAAATAAATTATACTTTCTACTTCTTATCATTCTTTTAATTTCAGATCTAGGATATTTATCATAATCTATTTCAGAAACTATTGTTTTTATTTTTCTAACTGTAATTTTTTTATATAAATTTGCGATATAAAATATAAAAAAATATATTTATCAAATAGCTTATAACCATTATAATATAAAAACACTATAAATTCATCTGGATTAGTTTCTCATAAATGCATTAATACTTATAAAAATAACAAATTTAAATAAGTAATATATATTCCAAACTATAAATAGTACACATACCCCTACTTTATTTTTTTAATTAGTGGTACATACACCATGATATTTCCAATTATTAAAATAAGTTGTATAAAGAAAAAAACATAAAAAAATATTCCCACCACTAACTCTCCTAAACCTGCCCAAGGATTAGTACTGTAGGCTACACTATAAGATTTTTTTATATTCGGTTGTTAAGATGGTAAATATAAATATTACTGGAATAACCAAAATAATTCCAACTACATATAAGATTCCCCAATTTCTATAAAATATTCTTCCTTTATAAAAAAATCAAACACTTTATACATACTATATAACGGTATAAATGCTAAAATACTATTTATCCCAATTATTTTAAAAACATACATTAACAAAAGTTGAAAATAGTATGTATGAAATTATATAAGGTAACATATATTCCACAATTCGCACCTCCCTTAAAAATTATAAACTCTTTAGTTATTTATTATTTTTTTCAAATAAATTATAGTTTCTACTTCGTATCATTCTTTTTAATTTCAGATCTAGGATATTTATCATAATCTATTTCAGAAACTATTGTTTTTATTCTCTAACTGCAATTTCTTATATACATTTGCGATATAAAATATAAAAAAATAAATTCATTAAAACATATTTATTATATAAATTATATAAAATCACTAAAAAAATTACCTGGTTCAATAATCATATAAATAACGAATTTGAAATAGATAATATATATTCCAAACCACAAATAATACACATACCCAAAGTCTATCTTTAATTATTGGTAAATACACTAGCATATTTCCAATTATCAAAAATAAGATTAATAAAGAAAAAAACATAAAAAAATATTCCTGTCATAAATTCACCAAATCCAGCCCAAGGATTTGAACTATATTGAACACTTTGAGATTTATGATATTCAGTAATAATACCCAACTATTATATATATTACGGGTATTACTAGAATAGTTCCAATTACGTAAAACATTCCCCAATTTCTATAATAAATTCTTCCTTTAAAAGAATTTCAGTGCTATATACATACTATATAACGGTATAAAGGCCAAAAATACTATTCTTCCCTATTATTTGAAAAATATACATTAATAAAATTGAAAACAGTAAATACATAATAATATATGGTAAAAAAAGTTCCATTTTCCCCTCCTATAAAAAATGAGATAATGATATATAATATATACATTATCTCACTTTTGCTATATAGTTTTATTATCTAGAATAGTTTGGACTTTCTTTTGTGATTTGAACATCATGTGGGTGAGATTCAATAAGTCCTGCTCCAGTCATACGAACAAACTGAGCTTCTTCACGTAATTCTTCTAAGTTATGAGATCCTGTATAACCCATTCCAGCACGTAACCCACCAATAATTTGGTAAATAGTTTCAGATGCTGCACCTTTATATGGTGTACGTCCTTCGATACCTTCTGGTACTAATTTCTTACCATCTTCTTGGAAGTAACGGTCTTTTGAACCTTTTTCCATTGCTGATAATGATCCCATACCTCTATAAGTTTTAAATGTTCTACCTTGGAAGATTTCTAATTCACCTGGAGATTCTTCACAACCTGCAAGCATAGATCCTAACATTACTGCATGACCTCCTGCTGCAATAGCTTTTACTACATCACCAGTATATTTAATTCCACCGTCAGCAATAATAGTTTTACCTAATTCACGTGCTACTGTTGCACAGTCATAAATAGCTGTTACTTGAGGAACTCCTACCCCTGCTACTACACGTGTAGTACAGATTGATCCTGGTCCAATACCAACTTTAACAACATCTGCTCCTGCTTCGAATAAATCACGTGCTGCATCAGCTGTAGCTACGTTACCAGCAATAATATCTAATTCTGGGTAGTTAGTTCTTAATGATTTAACTGCATCTAATACACCTTTAGAGTGACCGTGAGCAGTATCAACTACAACCGCATCTACTCCTGCTTCTACTAATGCATCAACTCTATCTACGATATCATTAGTAACACCTACAGAAGCTGCAACTAATAATCTACCTTTACTATCTTTTGCTGAGTTAGGATATTTAGCTAATTTTTCGATATCTTTAATAGTAATTAATCCAGTTAATTTTCCTGCTTCATCAGTTAAAATTAATTTTTCAATTTTGTGCCCACGTAAAATCACACTAGCTTCTTCTAATGTAGTATTTGCTGGAGCAGTAACTAAATGTTCTTTTGTCATAACATCATTGATTACAATATCAAAATCTGTTAAGAATCTCATATCACGGTTAGTAATAATACCTACTACTTTCATATCTTCACGATTATTTACGATAGGTACACCTGATATTCTATATTGTTGCATTAATTCTTCTGCTTCATATACTTTACTATCTGGAGTTAAGAAGAAAGGATCTGTTATAACTCCACTTTCTGAACGCTTAACTTTTATTACTTGTTCTGCTTGTTCTTCGATAGTCATATTTTTGTGAATTACTCCCTAATCCACCTTCTCTAGCCATTGCTATAGCCATTTTATGTTCAGTTACTGTATCCATCGCAGCAGAAATAACTGGTATAGATAAGTTAAGTTTTTCTGTTAAACTAACTTTTAAATCTACTTTTTTTGGTAATATATCACTTTTAGCTGGTACTAAAAGCACGTCATCAAATGTTAAACCTTCTTTTTGAAATTTATTTTCCCACATCTTATTTCTATCCTTTCTATTTTTCGTCATCAGCTATATTAAATTTAACCTCATTGTTCTCTAGTGAAGCTATTCTACATAATGAACAAATGTTAACTTGCTTGTCTTCTATTAATTTTCTACCATCTTGGAAGCTTTTCTCAACTAATATCCCTACTCCTACAGTAGTTGCTCTAGCTTGATTTACTATTTCCATAAGTCCTAAAACTGCTTGTCCATTAGCTAAGAAATCATCGATTATAAGTACTTTGTCTTCTTCATTAATGAATTTTTCTGAAACTACTATTGTGTTAGTTACATTTTTAGTATAACTATGAACCTGAGCAGTAAAAACTGCATTATCTTTTAATGTTGATGGTTTACTTTTTTTCGCAAAAACCATAGGTACTTTAAATAAATTAGCTACCATTATTGCTGGTGCGATTCCACTTGCTTCAATAGTTAAAATCTTCGTAATTTTTTCATCTTTAAAATATTCATAAAATACTTTTGCCATTTCCAACATTAAAGTTGCATCAATTTGATGATTTAAAAATGAATCGACTTTCAATACGTTATTGTCATATACTTTTCCATCTGTAACGACCATTTCTCTTAACAGTTTCATAGCTTCTCCTCGGTTAAATTTAATTAATTTTATTAATAATACCAGACTTTCAGTGAAAATTCAAGAGCCCCATGAAATGTTATTCATTAAGGCTCTATATTCTAAATATTATTTTAAGTTTTCTAATAAATCAGTAATTTCAGCTTGAGAAAACTGATATTTTCTCTTTACAAAATGCACAAACTAATTCTGTTGTTTCTTGTTTAGCTAAATCTTCTAATTCTTCTCTTCCTAAAAGTGACTAAAAGCATCTGCATAACGCTCTTTTTGAACATGTACATTTGAATACTACATCATTAGTACGTAATATTCTATAGTTTTTCTTCTCCACCAAATAAGATATTAGCTATTTCTTCAGGAGTTTTTCCCTTCATGAATAAGCGTAGAAATTGGTTTAATATTACTTATCGCTTTTTCTATTTTTTTGTTATCGTTTCATCAGTTGCATTTCGGTAATACTTGTAATACAAAAGCCTCCTGCTGCTATAACAGAGTTATCTGTATCTACTAAAACCCCTAATGATACTGCAGATGGAACTTGTTCACTTGCTGCAAAAGTAATAAGTAAAGTCTTCAGCTATTTCTCCAGAAACTATTGGTGATGTTGTTGTATATTTTTTTCATTGAGACCTAAAGTCTCTAACTACTGTAATATTTCCTCCACCAACTACTCCTTTTACATCTAACTTACCTTGAGCATTACTTGGGAGATGAACTTGCATATTTTTAGCGTAGGCAGTTGTTTCACCCATTTCATCTGATGAAGCATAAATTGTTCCAACTGGACCGTCTCCACGAACTGCAACATCTATTCTATCTCCGCTTTTAAGCATAGCTCCCATCATAGTTGTTACTGTCGCAGTACGACCAACTGCTGCTATTGCTGTTGGATACGCGTCATGTCTTTGTCTAATTTCTTCTACTAAATCTGTTGTTTTCGTTACAAAAAATCTAATCTCATCATTAAAGGCTAGTCCTCTAATTAAATAATCTTTCATCTAAATAAAAATCCTTTCTACATTAATTATCGACTAATTAATATATATAATAATTGTTTATACTTCTTACGATGTTATATTATACATCCTCTTATTAAAATTGTCTATTCGAAAGGTTGTTTATCCAAAAATAAAAAGGACTTATTGTCTATTTTGTAAACAATAAATCCTTTTATTCTATATATAATAGTTAAAAATTACTTTTCTCTATTCATTTTATATAATTCAATTATACCTTTTAATGTTAATTCTTCATCCACAACATCAACATACTCACTATGTTTTCCTATGAATTTAGATAGTCCACCTGTTAAAACAACTTTATACTCACCATCTAATTCTTCTTTTAGATGTTTAATGATATTTTCAAATTGTCCTAAAAATCCATAAAATAATCCTGCTTGCATTTGATTTGTAGTATCCATACCTAACGATGTTGATACCGCCTCTATCTCCACTCGTGGTAATTTGGCAGCACGTGTATAAAGTGCTTCTGCACTTATATTCATCCCTGGACAAATAATCCCACCACGATAATTCATGTCACCATCTACACAGTCAAATGTCGTTGCAGTTCCAAAATCTACTACTATCGCAGGAAGGTACGAACTAACCTTAGCTCCCACTATATCAACAATACGGTCTGATCCTAATTTACTACTATAAGGAGCAGGTACTTTTATTCCTGTATTTATATCTGTTGAAACTATTATAGGTTCTTTTTTAAAGTATTTTTTACTTAGTAGTTCCAACGCAAACATCATCTTTGGTACTACACTAGCAATAACTACTCCATCAAAGTCCTCAAATTTTAAATTTTTATCAATAAAAAAATTACGTATAATTACATATAATTCATCTTCGGTTTTAGTATTATCTGTAGCTATTCTCCAAGAATGCATCATATTATAATCATCACCAAAAAAACACCTAAAACTATATTTGTATTCCCTACATCTAATGCAAAAATCATAATCAATCTCCTAATATAATCAAGTAACTATATTATATCATAAATTTTTATATAATATTTACTATTATTTTTACTTTAAATTGATAAAAAAATCTCCAGAACTCTTTGTTCTGGAGATTATCTTAATTAATGTCTTAATTTTGCTGCTGATTCTCTATATTTAAGTGGTGTTACTTTCATTATAGTTTTTAAAATTCTGATGAAGTAACTTGTATCAAAGTATCCGATATAATCAGCTACTTCTGAGATAGAGAAGTCTGTATTAGCTAATAGATAACATGCATTTGAAACACGTTTATCATGAATATAATCTACGATACTAATTCCCATATCTTTATTGAAAATAGATGATAGATAACTCTTATTAACCCCTAAATATTCACTAACATTATCTAAACTAATTTTCTCAGCTATACGATCATTTATATATGCGATACAGTTACGTACAACAGCTTGTTTATCTTTATATTTATTTTTATCAACTAGTAGACAGTAACTTCTAATTACATCTTCTGATAAGTCATAGTTATCAAGTTTGTTTTTAATTCTTACCCATAATTCTTCAATTCCTAAGTAATCTGAACTATGTTGTTCTAAAGAATATCTTAGAAGATCATTCATATTATAAGATTTTCTACGTCTTACATTAACACCTTCTTCTACGCGATTTTCTTCAACCCCGTGATTTCTATGACGAAAGATCGAATAGCATATTTACTTTAGAAATGTTTCCATCTATTACAGCTTCAATAATTTCACGTTTGAATTTAACTTCACTTTCTAAAATACTATTTAAATAGTTACTTTTTCTTGCTGTATTTCTTCGAACATTTTTTACACTAGAATCTTCAATTAAAACAATAGCATCTAAAAAGTCTACATTCTCATCTTCAGCTAAAAGTTCTATTAAATAGTTGAATTTTTTTCTTGGAGTTATTGGAAGTGATGAATATATATCACAAACTAACTCATTAATACTTGCTCCATATTTTACTAGTGATTCTTGGAAAACTTTTGTTGGAACAAAGTATTCTAAAAATGGCGTAATTAAGTAAAATTCTTCTTCGTTATCACTTGGAATAAATAAGCAAGAAATTCCTAGACCACTCTGGCATTTTACAAGCTTACCATTTTTTAATTCCTCTTTTACATGTGCTAGATTTCTTTTTATAAATCTACTAAAAATACTACTTAACTGTTCTTCACCAAGGTCAAGGCGAATTTCTTCATCTGTATATTTATAAGTTAAAATACTACCATTTAAATCTAAAATATCTTTAACACGCTCTATTTTTTTTAATGAACTTCTCATTTTACCTACCTCCTAACATATTAAGTATTTTAGTCGATTGTTATATCACGACGTGAATTAATTACATATGAAACTATAAAAGAATATTGCTGAATAAGCGATTAACATTATAACTAAAACTATTTACATTTGTCAAACTTAAAATATGTTTTTTTACTAAATATCTATTGTCTTCACTTTGTATAGAAATGATTGAAATAATGGAACATTGAAACATATGATACTTTCACCCACTCAAACTTATTTACGATAAGCACTGTTAATCCTTGAATTATCTACCCTCCAAATACAGAAATCATTACTAGTACTAATGATAATATTTGTGTTTTAAATACAACACAAACAAGAACTACCATAGCTATATAAAAAATCATTACAGCTAAACCAGTAAGATTCACTATTGCCAACTGTTGATATACCGTGCGACCAAAGTAGCCATCAGCTAATTTTTCATTTAGTAAACTTAAATCATAGCTACCTTTATTTAGAACTATGTTAGTAAATACATATTTAAATACTGTCCCTATAACTGCAAAAATTATATAGTTAATAAATCCTAAAACTATTTTCGCTGTTAATATCGCTGAACGTGATACCGGTTTAGTATATAAAAATTTAATAGTTCCTTTTGAATATTCTTGAGATAAATTGTTAGCTAGCATAATTAAAGCGAAAATAGATGCTATTCCAGTCGCCCCATTTGTGATATCTGCAAGCGATTCAGCTTTACTAGATCCATCATTATCTAAATTTAACGAATTAATATATTGAACTAGTCCAATTAATCCCATTGTAACTAACATATAAATCCATGTTGTTACTTTTCTATAATCTTTTATAAATTCATTAATTAGCAATTTCATTATTTATTCCCCTTTCCAGTAATTTCAAGGAAACGATCCTCTAATGATGTATTAAGTACACGTACAACATCTAATTCAATATTGTTTGTTACTAAATACGTTAATAATCTTGATTTATCTTCACGAGATAGATTTTCAAATACGAAAGCTCCATCTTGTCTAGTATAATTAATACCTAATTCAGGGATTAAGAAACTTGCTCTCTCGTTATCGTAAGTACTTACTAATGTTCTTTCTACTTTATCACCTTTAAGGCTAGCTAGTTTATCATCAGCGATAATCTTACCATTTTCAATAACTATAACTCTATCACATACTTTTTCAATCTCATCTAGTAAAGTGTGATGAAATTATGATTGATACACCTGATTTTGCAATTTCTTTTAATTTATTACGGAAATCCTGTACCCCTTGTGGGATCTAGTCCATTTACAGGTTCATCTAAAATTAAAACTTTTGGATCATTTAGTAACGCTTGAGCTAAACCTAGACGTTGACGCATCCCTAAAGAATATGTTTTAACTTTATTATTAATTACATTGCTAAGTCCAACAAACTCAACAAGTTCTTTTATACGAGATTTTGAAACTTTTTTACCACATACACGGGCATATTGTTTTAAGTTTGACCAACCAGACATATAGTTATAAAATTCTGGAGTTTCTATCATTGATCCAACTTCTTTTAGCATACCTGTTTTACCAAAACCAACTGGTTTTTCGAAACAATAAGCTTCCCCTTTTGTTGCTTTAGTAAGACCAACCATCATACGCATGATTGTTGTTTTCCCACTTCCGTTAGGCCCTAATAGTCCGATGATTTCACCTTCATGCATATCAAAACTAATATCCTCAACTATTGTTTTCAGCCCTATACGTTTTTTAAGTCCATGTACTTCAAATACTACTTTACTTTTATCAGCTTCTACTGGCGGAATTACTTCCTCTTCTTTTTCAGTAAGTCCTTCTTGTTCTAAAGCTTTGTCTAATTCTTCACGATTTAGGACAACTGTAGCTTGATAGTCAGGGTGGTCAACAACATTAGTGTCAAATTGTTGGGGTTCTTCAACAACATCAACTTCTTTTGTTTCAACCTCCTGAGTTACAGGAAGTCCTTGTACATCTTTTACTTCATGTGCTTCTTGTACTTCTTTAATATCTATTACTTGCGTTTGTTCTTCTACTTGTGCTTGTACTTGTTCTTCTTCAACTACTGGTTTAGTAGTAGTCGGTTTTTTATCTTCTTTAAATTGCTGCTTAACTTTTTCTAATAAGCTAGCGTAACTCTGCGCTTTACTACTCTTTAGTTCCTGCATCATCATTACTTAATATATCTTTTATATCTTTTTTTGAATTTGTCATTATATGTAGCGGCATCCTTTCTCATAAATTTTCTTTTATATTATATCATATTTATAAAATAATTTCCATTAAATACTAGATAATTATTTTTTTAATTTTATATTATATTGCTCTTTATTATTTCTGGCTTTATATAAAAAGATTTTTCATTAATAATCCCTTGAAAAATATAAGAAAAATTATTGAAAACACATTTGCTATATAATAGTCTTATTATGTCCACATTTAACTAGCTTAAAATTTTGATTATACTTGTACATACTACAACATAAAAATATCTAAACATACGAATATATCCAAATACATTTCATTATAATTAAAATTTCTAATGAATACTTTATTAGTTTGTATTTCTATTTTTTTCCTTTTACTTTATTAAATTGTTATTATTTATAGATTTTTCAATTGTTGACTTTATATATTTCTTACTTAAGTTTATTCTGTAATTTTTTTCTAGACAACTTTTATTATTTTATGTAGTTTATTTCAAAATTTTTAAAGTATATCTATTTTAGAAGTTTATATGAAAAATAGAAAGTTAGAGACTAATTTTCATAGCTTTATCTAGATTATTTTTTTCTTTTTCGTATATGTAAATGATAACTATGATATAATAATAATGAGGTGATACTTTGAAAAAGGAACTAAGAAAAAAATTTATAAAAGAAAGAAATACTCTACCAGAGGAATATAGAATAGAAGCTTCAAATAAAATCTTTAGTTTATTAGAAGAACTAGATTTATTCAATAAAGCAGAACGTATTTTTGTTTTTGTAGGATTCGGCAGTGAAATAACAACAGAAATATTTATAAAAAAGCACCTAGCTAATAAACAAATCTACGTCCCAAAAATAGTAAATGGCGATATGAAATTAGTTAATATCACAAGATGGGATAGTTTAAAACCAGGTCATTTTAACGTACTTTAGAACCAGAAAGTGATGATTTCTATAACGGTTCTGTTGATTTAGTAATAACTCCATCTATAGTTTTTAATAAACAGGGATATCGTTTAGGTTATGGTAAAGGATATTATGATAAGTACTTTTCTCAAAATAACTATAAAATAAGTATAGGTCTTTCTTATGATCAACTACTTCAAGATAATATTCCTACAGAAGAACACGATCAAAAAGTTGACTTCATAATTACAGAAAAAGGTATTATAACATGCTAACTAAAAATATTATTGTAACAACAAGTGTAAAAACATCTAATGAACTAATTAAAGTAGCAAAAAACCATGCTTTAAATTTAGAATTAGATTTTTACTACAGAAATAAAAAGACAATAACAGAATTATTATCTAGTTTTGATGGACTTGTAGTAATTTACAAAAATAAAATCAGTTATTTTGAAGATAATAGTGAATTATTCTTCCATCTCGATACTACTGCATTAAAATTAAAAAATAATGATAACGAGCCTCTAACAGAATTAATACCACAATCTTCTTCAGTTTTAGATTGCACTATGGGGCTTGCTAGTGATAGTATTCTCTTAAGTTACTATGGCAATAAAGTTACTGCCCTTGAAAAAAATAAAATTATTCATTATATTGTAAGCGATGGTTTAAGAAACTATATTGCTAGCGATAATAAAATTTTATCCGCAATGAGATCTATAACTACTCATAATATTGATTGCTTAGAGTATTTAAAAAAGTGCGAAGATAAATCATTTGATATTATTTATTTCGATCCAATGTTTTCTCATAATATTAAAGAGTCTATGAATTTATCTGGTATCGAACCCCTAGCTGATTATAATTTTTCCTACTAAAGTTTTTTTAGAAGAAGCTAGACGAGTGGCTAAAAAAATAAAATTATAGTTAAAGCACATTTTAGAGATAATATTTTTTTGAAAAAAATATAATTTCAAAAAGAATTATAAGAAAAAAATACTAAATTTCATTATGGTTTTATCGACTTTAATGATTAGTTAATTATATTTTTTTAAATAAAAAAACAAGAACCAAGTCTATAGCTTGATTCTTGTTTTTTTCGCTTTTCATTTCTTTCGTTGTTTGATATCCATCATATCCCGTAATTTCTTTAAAATCACGATATAAATTATTTTTCTTCAGATTTTTGAGCGCACAATTGATTTAAATTCTTTATAGCACTCTTTATAATCTGCAAGGTCAACACCTTGTGTATAACATTCCTCTATCATATCTAAAAATTTTATAATGATAGTAATTTCATCTACATTATATAATGAATAATCAATAGGATAATTAAATTCCATAACTGTACCTATTCAAAAGTATATCCAACACCACGAACAGTTCTTAGATTTTTATCGTATCCAATTTTTCTAAGCTCTTTACGTAATCCTGAAATATATACTTCAATCGCGTTAATTGTTGTTTCAGAATCAACACCCCAAACGCGGTCAAATATTTCTTCTTTTTCTAAAACAATATTATTATTAATTACAAAGAAAGATAATAGTTCTAAATATTTACCTTTGATTGTATCTAATGTTTTTGTATCAGTTTTTACTAACTCATTTTTTAAGTCTAAAACAAGTTCTTTATAAGAAACTTCATTCTCTTCTTTTAAGTTGCTCTCTCTTTGTAGCAAGTTCGACATTGTTGTTAACAATAGAGAAGCATCTGCTGTTCTAGGAAGATATTCAGTCACTCTATGTTTCATAACTCTTGCTTTTTCTTCAGTTGATTCCGCAATAGTAAGAATAATAACCGGTGTTTTCTGTTCTCTTATTTCACGTGCATAATCTAATACATCTATTCCACTTTTACCTGGTAAAATGCTATCAGCAATAATAAAGTCATACACATTCTCATCCACAAGTTTTATTCCATCTAGTCCATCATAACAAACATCAGCATCAAATTTCTCTGAAATAGCTGCTTTTAGCGAAGCTGCTAAAAATTTATCATCTTCAATTATAAGTGCTTTCAGCATTGATAACTCCTCCTTTTTAATTTATTATCTAAATAACTATTTTATAACTTTTACAAAAAAAATACAACTACAAACTATGATTTTTTTCACTTTTTTTAGTTACAAAATAGGTGAATAATACATTTACTACCAATATCCCAAAAAAGGCTCCACATGTATCTAACGCCACATCCTTAATATTCCCATCACGTCCTGGAACAAATAACTGATGAATTTCATCAGTTATCGCATAAAACATCGAAAATATTAAACTAGCTATAGATACTCTTATTGTTTTATTATTATTTATATCCTTTATTAATAAATTTGCAAAGTATATAAAACTCCAAAAATCCCAATATAGCATATTCACTAAAATGCCCTAATTTTTCTTATAAATAAATTATCAGATATTTTTTTGAGGAATCCTCTCCTGGTTGATTCGAAAATAAAAAAATATTAAAATACAAATAACAATTACTATACTAAGTGAATAGTATTTTTTTGTATAAAAGTTTAATAAAAATTTCCCCTTTTACAGTATGTTTTTATATTTATCTTTCTATATCTATATTACCACATTATTAATATAATTGATAATATTTAAAAACTGAAATAAGAAAAAAATACTTTTTTTATATTAAAAAAACTCCCTGTACCCTTAACAATCTTATATTTAAAAGAACTTATAGATATAATTAAAAATTTGCTTATTTTGTTTAACTTTATTTGTAATTTTTATTAATTTTTTAAAGAAATATTTTTCTAATTGTGATATAATAAAAGAAAACGAATTCAAAATTTGGAGGTCAATTATGCCAAGAATAGTTGCTAGAGGAATCAAGAAAGAAGACTTAAAAAAAGTAAGTGCTGAACTTTTCGACACAATCGCTGGAATTATCGAGCGTCCAAGAGAAGCATTCACACTTGACTTAGTTGAAAGTGTTGCAATCTTAGATGGTGAAGAAATTAGCCGTGCTAACATTGAAATCGGTTGGGTAGAACGCCCTGTAGAAGTTTGCGAAAAAGTAGCTAATGCAGTAGGTGCCCTAATCAAACCATTAGGCTATGAAACTGTTATGGTTTCATTCAAGAGTATCGATTTAGCATACGAATTTGTCTTCAAAAACTAATATAAAAATAGGATTTAAGAATTTTCTTAAATCCTATTTTTTATCCCTTTATTTGGGTCTCATACATTTTCTTATATGCTCCATTTTTTTGTAATAACTGTTCATGATTGCCACTTTCGACAACGACACCTTTATTTAAAACAAAGATATTATCTGCATTTTTTATTGTTGATAATCTATGAGCAATTATTAAGGTTGTTCTTCCTTGTTTCAGCTCTGTTATAGCTTTTCCTACACTTTGTTCAGTCTCACTATCTATATTAGCTGTAGACTCATCTAGTATTAGTATTTTAGGATTTTTTGCTAGTGCTCTTGCCAGACAAATAAGTTGTTTTTCACCTGTAGAAAAATTACTACCTCCTACTTCAACTTTAGACTCTAAAGAGTGATTTTCTAAAATAAACTCTCCCCCGACTTGAATCAATGCTTTTTTGGCTAATTGTTTATCACCTGAAGTTGTTATATTTTCTAATAAAGTTCCTTCGAATAAAAATGAATCTTGAAGCACAATTGCTATATTTTCCCTAAGGTATTTTCTACTATATTCAGAAATATCTTTTCCACCAATCTTCAACACGCCTTTATTCGGTTCATAAAACTTAACCACCAAATTCATTATTGTACTTTTACCGCTTCCTGTATGACCTACAAAAGCAACTGTTTGATTTTCTTTTATTTCTAAATTTATATCTTTTAAAACATAGTCATCTTCATTATACGCAAAATATAAGTTCTTAAATTCAATATTTCCTCGGAAATCTTCAGTTCTTTGCATATCAATGTCTTTTTCAACTTCTAATTTAAGAATTTCTTGAATATTATTCGCTGCCCCTACTGCCCTAACATATGTTGAAATCCCCATAGTGAAGTCTGCTATTCTATAGATTATATCTGTAGTATAGTTTATAAATAAATAAACCATACCTAGTGTAACTCCAAAAATATTGTTATTAAAACTTGAATATGCGTAGTAATAAACTATTCCGATAAATAAGATAACTCTATAAACTCCTGTAATATTATGAAGGAGTAAGCTATCTACTTGATTTAGTTTCTTCCAATAGACATAACGCTCAATATTATGCTTATTCCAATCTGCAATACTTGCCTTTTCTCTGTTGAATGCTTTTATTACTTCTAAATTTTGATAATTTTCATTTATTATTCCGTTGCTTTCTGAGAATTTACGTCTATAGCCTTTTATACTATCAATAGTCAGTTTATTGTAGATTTTTAAAACAAAATACATTATAGGTAATAACAACAGCATAAATAATGCAAATCTATAATCTACATAAAATAACACTACGTAAGAAAATAGGATTTTTAATGTTATTATCATTATTTGAATAAAACTTGATACAAAAAATGTTCTAATCTGATTAACATCACTTGTTATTCTTGAAACTACTGAACCTGCAGGGATATTATCAAAATATCTTATCGGTAAACTTTGAATATGGTCATACACTTGCATCTGAATGCGAACATATATTTCATTTGCTCCTTTTACTAAGTATATATTTCTAATATAATTTGAAATACCTGAACAAAGTAATATTAAGCCATAACCTAATGCAATAGTTAAAGATTTAAGAAATATTTGCCTAGTGATACTTCCTTCTATTCCATCAAAAACTTTTGATAGCACGTATACACCAAAAACACCTAATGCGACATTCAACACAGAAAATATTGTCCCCAGCACATATTCTTTTTTTGAATTTTTTATATAAGGTAGAAATTGCAACAATGGATTTTTAGTCTTCATTTTGTTCTACCTCCTTATTTTGATACTCATCTAACTCTCTATACCACGTACATTTATCTAAGAGTTCCTCATGAGTTCCTTCACTTAAAACTTTACCATTCTCTAAAACTAGTATTTTATCCGCATGTCTTACTGCTGAAATTCTATGAGAAACAATAATATTAGTCTTCCCTTGCCTATGATTCTTAATATTTTCGATAATTGTTTTTTCTGTATTAGCATCAACTGCACTTAGACTATCATCTAAAATTAAGATGTCTGGATTAGCTAAAATTGCCCTAGCTATGCCTAACCTTTGCTTTTGACCCCCAGAAAGTGAAATTCCATTTTCCCCTACTAGAGTATTTATTCCATCTTTGAAATTTTCTATATCTTTTTTTATATCTGATAATATTAAAGCTTGTTCTAAGTTATCCTCTAAGTTTTCGCGATAAAATAAGATATTATCTTTAATAGTTTTAGAGAATAATTGATATTCTTGCGGTGCATAACCCATTTTTTCTCTGACAGAATAATCATAGTATTTTTCTATACCCTGATTATCTAACAATAAGCTGCCTTTTTCGACTGGATAAAGTCTCAACAATTGTTTTATTAATGTTGTTTTACCACTCCCAGTTTTACCTACTATTCCTATCGTCTCACCTTTATTAATTTTAAAATTAATATTTTCTAATACATTTTTATCATCGTATAAGAAGTTAAAATTTTTAAACTCTATACTATCATTAAATTCGAAATCATATTCAGCTAAATCATTATTAACTTCTGGTTTTCTATCTGATATTTCTAAAACTCTTTTTGTTGCTTGACGAATTTCAATAATAATTATTACTAATTCAGAAATTGCTATATATGGCCATTGCAGCATACCTATTACTACGCATACAGATATTAACTCACCTATTGTCATCATACCTGAATTAATAAAATAAAAACCACATGCTACTGCTAAGACATAACTGATCGCCGCTGAAATAGTATTTAAAGGTTGATATATTAATGTCTTCTTCATATATTTTTCATTGCTTTTTGAATAACTTCTTAGTTTTTCTACGAAACTATTACGCACCTTATCTAATAAGCTATAAGCTCGAATAACACGAATACCCTTAACATTTTCTAATGTTTCTTCAGTTATTTGATCCATTGTTTTTGCCATTTTATTATAATATTTTTCTTGTATACCTCGTCTACTTACCAAATAGATTGTTTGGATTACTAGTGGTATATGAATTAATAAAAGATATATTAGATTAGACTTATTTAAAATCAGAACACTTATAAAAATATTATAAATTATACCATCGAAAACTAGTAAGACACCATAACCAAAAGCTTGTGCTATATAGTTTGATATATCGTTAGTTGATCTACTAATAACTTCCCCTATACTGAATCTACTGAAAAATACCGGGGTATGTCTATAAATATCATTTTGAAGTTCATATGTTAAATCTTTAATAACCTTATCATAACCAATAAAAAGTATAATATTCTTTAAAATAATAGACTATATATAAAGCTATCCCCACAATAATAATTTTGGTGATTTCATTTACAACACCATTAAAATCTATTTCCTTATTTGCTATTCCGTCAACAATAAAACTTAATCTATCAGAAGGATATAGGGTAAAGTAATATGAAGCTATTGAGGCTATTAAAGCAATTAATATTCTTACTTTATCTTTATAAATAATACTACCAATTTTTTTCATAATATCACTATTACTGACTTCATTATTCATTGTTTCACCTTCTTTACTAAATTAATTTATAAAAAGAGGTATTAAACCTCTTGTCTATAAATATTTTTTATATGCATTTTCCTTAAATTCCTCAATCGCCTCTTTTGCTAGACTATCTACTAATTCATTTAATTCAACACCTGTGTGTGCCTTAACTTTTATAAAATTTAATTTTACTTTTGCTGACGCCTTACGAGCGAACTCAACATAATCTTTTGTATAATTTAAATTTGCCTTCCATTCCCCTGTCACCCAAGACTCTATACCTTCATAATCATAGAAAATTGTTATTTCAGAAATCTTTTTATCTACTGCGTACCACATAACAAATTTAGCTGCTTCTATTTCTCCAGCAACATTATGTAATTCTGCATATTCTTCTTTATTTCCAGCATGCTTAAATTGATATTTGTTTTCACCATCAACTATGACTACTCCCGATCCATATATTTTGTATGCTCTGTCAAAACTACCATCAATATATGCATAAACACCGTCTACACTCTCTATATTTTTCTTTCTAAATTTATTATTATTTAAAAAACCATAGGCATCCTCCATGTTATCAAAACTTTTGTATATCGCTCCTTTATAGCCTATGACTTGTTTTTGGCACTCAGGCCAAGTTAGGTACACTCCTGCTTTCCTACCTTTTTTTACCGCGTAATACTTTCTCATTAAAAATCTCCTATTCATTCTTTCCTTACTAATTATACTATATAAATTTTTTCAAGTAAATTTTTTGTTAGAAATTCTCTCTTTTTATTTAATGCTATTTTTTATAAAATAATACATTAAAAACAACGTTTATAAAATTTATCAATTGAATTTTTGCGCATTTTAATGTAAAATTGAAGTGCTTATAAATTTTTTAATAAAAATTTTAAGAATAAACACATTTTAGGAGAATTACAATGAGTAAATATCATTTTATAGGTATTAAAGGATCTGGAATGAGTTCTCTTGCTCAAATTGCTTATGATATGGGGCATGAAGTACAAGGATCTGATGAAGAAACCTATTTTTTTACACAAGAAAAATTAGAGCAACGTAATATCCCTATGTATGGGTATAACGTTGAAAATATTAAAGAAGGCTTTGAGGTTATTTTAGGAAATGCCTTCGATGAAACACATATCGAATACCGTGCAGCAAAAGACTTAGGTCTAAAAATCTATACTTACGCACAATTTTTAGGGAAATTATTAGATGAAATCCCATCTATCGCGGTAACTGGTGCACATGGTAAAACTACTACATCAACAATGGTTAGTAATATCTTCAAACATAACTTCGTGACATCTTACCTTATTGGTGATGGTACAGGTCATGGTGAAAAAAATTCTGACTACATTGTTGCGGAAGCATGTGAGTATTATCGTCACTTTTTAGCTTACCACCCAAAGTATGCGATAGTAACTAATATTGACTTTGACCACCCTGATTACTTTAACGATGAACATGATATGTTCGATGCTTTCCAAAGCTTTGTTAACCAAGTTAAAGATACTGTTGTTATTTGTGGGGATGACCGCCTTGCTTCTCAATTAAAACCTAGTACAGCCAAAGTTGTTACATATGGATTTAATGAAGGTAATGATTATCAAATAAAAATGTAAAAACTACTTCAGAAAATAGTGAATTTGATGTTTATAAAAACTCTGAATTATTAGGAACATTTACTATGGCTGTTTTTGGACTACATGATATTTCAAATGCTACATCTGCAATCGCATTAGCTGATATTTGTGGTCTAAGTACTGATGAAATCCAACAATCACTTGGTTCATATCACCATGCTGAAAGAAGATTTACTGAGCACAAAGTTGGAACTAATGTTGTTGTTGATGACTATGCTCATCACCCAAGTGAAATTAAAGCAACAATCGATAGTGCGCGTAGAAAATATAGCGACAAACAAATTATTGCAATATTCCAACCACACACATATACACGTACAGCTAAATTCTTAAATGAGTTTGCTGAAAGCTTACTAACTGCAGATAAGGTATTCCTATGCCCTATTTTCGCTTCAGTTCGTGAGAAAGAGAAAATTGTTGGTATTGAAGATTTACAAAAAGTTACACCAGGTTCAGAAATTATCTATGGTGAAGAAAACTTTGATAAATTAAACTTCGATAATAGTGTTATACTGTTCATGGGAGCTGGAAATATCAATAAACTTTGTAATAAATTTGTGGAACAAAACTCAAATAAATAATTGTACAAATATTAAATAAAATAAAGGAAGAATTTTAAGGAGGAAATAAAAAATGCTAGATATTAATTGGCAAATATTGGCTTATGCTGGAATTTTTCTTGCAGGATTAGGTGTATTAATCGCCTGTGTAAGTGCTGCTAGAACTTTAGGTACTGTAAGAAAATCTCTTGCTGCTGCAACTGAATGCGTAGAAGATGTTACAGATATCGCTGAAGACGCATTAAAACTTGCTCAAGATTTAAACGAAACTATTAAAAAAGTTGAAGGAAATTTAGAACCTATTATGTTAGAAACTAATATTTTACTTCAAAACACTAATATTCTTGCTGAAGATCTTCAAGTTAAATCTGAAAAATTAGATCCATTATTTAATTCTGCTGAAGGATTGGCTAATTCAATTAATGGATTACAAAGTTCTGTAGACAATATGAAATCTAATGTTACAAACTTCAAAGCGAAAAGTGATAAGCGAAAAGAAAACTTTGCAGAAAAAAAGTAGAAGAAAATAAAGAAAAAAAGCTTCTAAATTATTAAACAAATTTTTTTAAAAAAAGATAAAGTTGAAAAAAAGAAGAACTTTAATTTTTAAAAATACCACGAAAAGAAACAGTTAAATTTAGTACATTTAATTGTTTCTTTTTTTCTAAAAAAATCTTAATTTAACTTGTATAAAAAAACATCACTAAAAGCGCTATTAAATGGCTAAATAAAAAGAATTATCATGGAATACGTTTTCTTTGAAATTTTTAAAAAAATTTGAGCTTTCCTCTTGATTTTATTTGCAATATACTATATCATACTCAAAGTAGAAATATAAAAATTAAAAAGGAGAAAAAAGTATTATGTTAAACGAATTTAAAAAATTTGCTTTTAGAGGAAATGTTCTTGATTTAGCAGTTGGGGTTATCATCGGGGCTGCGTTTGGTAAAATCGTTAGTTCATTAGTAACTGACATTATGATGCCAATTATCGCTCTTGTATTCCCATCTAAGCCAGATTTCACTAACTTTAGCTTGGGAAGGTATCAAGTACGGTAACTTCATCCAAGTTAGTATTGACTTCTTAATCACTGCATTTGCTATCTTTATCTTTGTTAAAGCTATTAACACTGCTAAAGACAAAATGTCTAAAGAAGAAGAAGCTGAAGAAACAGTTGAAGTTGATTCTAAAGAAGAACTTCTTAAAGAAATCCGTGATTTATTAAAAAAATAATATTTGATTAAAATTATTAAAAGGTCTGACATTGTCAGACCTTTTTTATTATTTATAATTTAGTAATTTCTCATTTATTTCTCTTATACTTTTTCTTATACTAAAATACTTTACTACACCTATTACTACATATATTATACTAGCAAGTAGAATCATTGATAAAAATGCTGTAAAGCTGCTAAACCATTTTAAATAGTAACCTGCTAGTACCAGCGGTAAAAGTATTAAGCAATAATGAGCAATAAAAGTTATTTTAATATTATCATTAAGCTTACTTTGGAATATATTACTTGCTAAACCTTGTAGTAACCCTAAAATAGCAAATACAATCGTCTCAACTAGTACAGCTGTATTCACACTACTAAAACTTTCAATAAATATTGGTTTTCCTGGAGAGAATTCTCCGTAAGCCATACTAAATATTAAATTAAGTAGATTACCTGCACCAATACCTAACAACATATATATAACTAATTTTTGAAATGTTCTCATTTTTCTTTCCTCCTATAAGCCAAGTTTAGTTTTAAAATCTTTTAACAATCTGCGAGATACATAACTAATATCTGAATTTTTATAAACTATAACTATTGTTCCTCTAATACTTAAATCCAAATTTTTTTAATAAATTTAATATTAGCTATCTCACTTTGTGATATTTTTTTACAAAAATCTTTAGTTAATAAGTTATTCATTTCATACAATTTCTTTCTTACGACAAACTTTCCTTTTGTTGTAACTACAAAAACTTTCCTATCTTCTACAAAGACTCTTATTATATCCGAAATATCTAATACACAAACTTGATCATCAGCTATTCCAACTAAATAATCTTCTTTATATTCTATATAATTTACCAACTCTTGAACTTCATCATTTATCTTATCCGTTGATATTGTTACTAATATTTCTTTAAACTTTTTCATCAATATTTAATTCTACTTTCATAATTTATCACCACCTTTTTCTCTTTTTGTTACTTATATTTTTTATATAATTAAATTGTAAAAAAATCTACAACAAATGTATATGTGGTTAATTCTCATGCCTATATGGTTATAAATAAAAAGAGTTCAGTTAATTATGAAATTAACTGAACTCCTTAATATTAATTTATTTTAAATTTTGTGTCAGATAAAGCTGCTTGAAGTGATTCTTTAGCTACATCACCTTCAACAGTTAAAGTTTTTTCTTGGATATTAACTTCAACACTATCAACATTTTCTAATTTAGATAATTTATCTTTAACAGTAGCTACACAGCCACCACATTTTACACCTTCGATATTATAAGTATTTTTCATGATTATTCCTTCTTTCTTATTAATTTAATTTTATTCTTTTTAATCTTAACGCATTTAATACTACTGATACTGAGCTAAAACTCATTGCTGCCCCTGCTAACATAGGATTTAATAAAGGACCTCCAAATAGATACACAATACCCATTGCAAAAGGAATACCTATTACATTGTAGAAAAATGCCCAGAATAAGTTTTCTTTTATATTCCTTATTGTTTTTCTACTTAAGTTTATCACATTAACAACAGTATTTAAATCTGATTTAATAAGTACTACATCTGCAGCATCTATAGCTACATCTGTACCCGTACCAATGGCTAATCCTACATCAGCTTGAACTAAGGCTGGAGCATCATTGATTCCATCTCCTACCATAGCAACTTTTCTTCCTGATTCTTGTAATTTTTTTATTTCATTTGCTTTATCTTCTGGTAATACTTCACTTATAACTTTATCTATTGATAATTCTTTAGCTATTGCTTGTGCTGTTTTTGCATTATCACCAGTTAACATTACTACTTCTATACCTAGTTTATGCAACTGCTCTACTGTTTTTGCACTACTATCTTTAACTTGATCAGCTACAGCAATAATTCCAGAAAGCACATTATCTATTGCAATGTATAAAGGTGTTTTACCTTCAGAAGCATATTTTTCAGCATTATTAATATTATCTGCAATATTAACATTATTATTTAACATTAGTTTTTTATTACCAATTAGGATATTTTTATTATTTACTACTGCAACTACACCTAAACCTACTAGAGAATTAAAATCTTTTACTTCTAAAATTTCAAGATTTCTATTTTTAGCTTCTTCTACTATTGCTAAACCTAGTGGATGTTCAGAAAGATATTCAACACTTGCGACCATCTGTAAAATTTCTTCTTCAGTATAGTTATTATATGTTAATACATTAGTTACAGCAAGTTTACCTTCTGTTAATGTTCCAGTTTTGTCAAATACTACTGTATCTACTTCTTTAGTTATTTGTAGAGCTTCTGAACTTTTATTAAAATACCATTTTCTGCACCTTTACCTGTCCCAACCATAATAGCTGTTGGTGTAGCAAGACCTAAAGCACATGGACAAGCTATAACAAGAACTGAAATTATAATTGTAAGAGAAAAGATCCATGTTTCTCCTCCAACAAAATACCATACTCCTCCGGCTACTAAAGCCAAAGTAATAATGATAGGCACGAATACACCTGATATTTTATCAGCTAATTTTGCTATTGGTGCTTTAGAGCTTTGAGCATCTTCTACTAGTTTTATTATTTGAGATAAAGTAGTATCTTCACCTACTCTAGTAACTTTCATTTTAAAGACACCTGTTTTATTTAGACTAGCACCTACTACTTTACTGTCTACACTTTTTTCTACCGGTAGACTTTCACCTGTTAACATTGATTCATCAACTGATGAGTACCCTTCAATTACAACACCATCTAAAGGTATTTTTTCTCCCGGACGTACTAATAATACATCACCCACAACTATTTCTTCTACGTTTACTACTGATTCAACACCGTCTTTGATAATGTTTGCTGTTTTCGGTGCAAGATTTATTAGTTTACTTATTGCATCAGTTGTACGACCTTTTGATACAGCTTCAAAATATTTACCTAAAGTTATTAAAGTAAGTATAACCGCAGCAGATTCATAATATAGATTCATCGCTGCATGTTTATCACCTAAATAAGCTAAGATAGTAGAGTATAAGCTATATAAAAATGCTGCTCCAGTACCAAGTGCTACAAGTGTATCCATATTTGGTCTTCTTCTAAATAAAGATTTTGTTCCTACTATGAAAAACTGTCTTCCTAAATATATTACCGGTAATACTAATATTAACTGCACTGTTGAGTATAATCTAGGACTTTGCATTGGTGTCAGGATACTTGGTATCGGTAAGCCAAACATATCTGCCATAGCAATATATAGTGCGGGTATAGTAAAAAATGCAGAATAAAAAAATCTTTTCCATACATTATCGATTTGTTTTTTCTTTTTATCTACTTGGTTATCTATACTTTTATCAATATCTAATTTAGCTTTATAACCAGCTTTATCCACTTCTTGCTCAATTTGTCCTACACTTAGTACATTTTTTTCAAATCTAACAAACATTTTTTCGGTTGTCAAATTGACTGTTACTTCTTCTACACCGTCTAGTGATGAAATTGCATCTTCAATACTATTTGCACATGATGCACAGCTCATTCCTTCAATTATGAAAGTTTTTTCTTCAATACTTGTAACTAAGCTAAGTCTATAACCTGCTTTTTCTACAGCATTTATTATATCTTCACTGCTCACATTGGAATCTCTTGTTAAAGTAAGTTTTTCTGTTGCTAAGTTTACACTAACATCACTGACACCTTCTAAACTTTTAACACTTTCTTCAACATGCGCTGCGCAAGATGCACAACTCATTCCATCTATTGAGTACACTTCTTTTTTATTCATAAATTTCACCTCATTAATTTAATTATCATATGTTTTTGTTTACATCTGTAATCTCTACATAAATAAGTATACTACTTTCGTTTACATTTGTCAATGATTTTTTTATAAAAATTAAAATACCCTAAAACAATTGTTCTAGGGTATTAGTTATTCTAGTTTACTACATTAGCTGATGTTCCTGTTTTAATTACTTCTACAGCCGCTTCTAATCCACCTTCAACAAGGTTCTGAATAGCTGTTTCTGTGTAAAATGCTGTATGAGGTGTATAAATTACATCATCACGATCTATTAAAGTTTGTAATAATTCATCATCAAATTCTTTATCTTCAAAGTTTTTAGGCACATATTTACCTTCATTTTCATAAACATCTAATCCCGCACCTAACAGTTTTCCACTATCAAGTGCGCGTAGTAATGCTTTAGTATCAACTAACATGCCTCTTGCCGCATTTAACAAGATAGAGTTATCTTTCATTTGATAAAAACTCATCATTTACCATATGATTATAGTCTTTTATAGCTGGCATATGGATAGTTATAATATCTGAATTAGTAATAAGATCATCAATGTTGTCAACATATTCTAATACTTCGCGAGCAGCATCATTAGGATAAATATCATAACCTAGTACTTTTGAACCTAAAGCCTTAAATAGTCTAGCTGCTTGTGTTCCAATTCTACCTGTTCCTATTACACCTACTGTTAATGTTCTTAGTTCTCTTGATAAGATACCAGGATTCCATGTAAAATTGTGTTTTTCTACATTTCTTTGGATTTTATTAGTATTTCTACTAATTCTTAAAGCTGTTGTTAGTACATGCTCAGCAATTGCGTTTGGAGAATAAGAAGGAACATTAGTCATTTTAATATCCAATTCTTTCATTAATTCTAAATCATAAATGTCAAATCCTGCTGAACGTGTAGCAAATACTTTTATCCCTTGCTCTTTTGCGTATTCATAAACTTCTTTTTCGAAAGGTTTATTTTGGGCAAGAACTACACCATCTTTACCTTCTAATAAATGTTTATTACTAGCTGTTAGCTCTTCTGAATGCACATCAACTTCCACTTCAGGATGTGCAGCAATCCAATTATTTAATGCACTTTTTTCATCTTCTCTTAAATTAAATAGTACTAGTTTCATACTTATGGTCTCCTTTATATTTGGTTATAATAATAACAAATTTTTAATTTATAGTATAATTTTATCATAAAACTATAATTACATAAACTTTATAAACTTTCCTTAACTATCTTTTTAAGTTCCAAAAATAATTCTTCATTATTTTTTTAACTTCTTTATACACTTTAGTATCTTTTGGCAATTTTTGATTATAGCGGTTTATCCAAATAATATTCCAGTCAGCATTATTAGCCCCTATAACATCATTTTCTAATGAATCACCTATGAAGAATAACTTGTTTTTATTTAAATTTAATTTTTTCTCTGCATGTTCAAAAATTCTTTTATCAGGTTTATTTATACCAAGGTCGCCAGAAACTATAATATTATCTTTATGTATCCAATTTTCTACACCTAGTACCTTTACCTTTGACCATTGATGATCACTAGGCCCATTTGTAATAACTGCAAGTTTAATATTATTTCCAAGGGAATAATCTAAGATACTTTTTGTTAGCTCAGTCATTTCTAAACGTCCTTGATTTTTCTTATATTCTTTTTGAAAATTTAGTGCCTCTTCATCACTTAATATAATGTTTAAAATCATTTGCCGCTTGTTTAACTCGGTAAATGTGATATTCATCTGCAGTCATATTTCCGTTTCTTGAATCTTCATATTTTATCTCACTATAGTACCTACTTAAACAATATAACTTCTCAATATCAACTTTGTGTTTAAACAATTTATTATACGCATCTCTAAATGGAACTATTTGCTCATACAAAGTATCATCAACATCAAAAACAAAACCTAACATAGACTTCTCCTTAAAATAAAAATTTTATCAACTTAGTTGATCATTCGGAAAACAATAGCGTAATCCTAATAAATTTCAAATCGAACGTCATTTTAAACATACAATAATATAATTATATATATAATTTAGGAGATAGTCAATAAATACCCGAACATAATAAATAACTCCTTAAAACTATGTTCTAAGGAGTTGTTTATTTATTTCAATGCATCTACTACTTTACTACTATTGAACTTTCTTTCCCAATCTTTTTCAAAATCAATTACTGATTTATCAGTATATGGATGCCAAATACTTGTTTCTAATACATCTGGCGCTACTGTTGCCGCTTCTGCACCGCAAAGAGTATATTTTTGAATTGTTTAACATTTTTAAAACTTGCTGCTAATATTTCTGTTTTATAATCTTTCAATAATTCTTTTATCTCAACAATAACTTCTTCTGCATCTTGTCCAATATTTTCTAATCTATTCACATAAGGAGCTACATAACTCGCACCATTTTTTGCCGCAGCTAATGCTTGCATTGCAGATAACACCGCTGTTGCAGTGACATTAATACCTTCTTTGTCACAAAGTCTAATAGCTTCTAATCCTTCTTTTGTAACTGGAATTTTTATAAAAAATGTTTCTCCAAAATATGCTTTTAGTGTCTTAGCTTCTTCTAATATCTTTTGTGCAGAATTTTCAGTCGTTTGAACGTGAATTTCATACTTATCATAAGCAAACTCTTTAATTTCTGCTAACTTTTCTTCTAAAGGTTTATCTATTTTAGATAGTATACTTGGATTTGTTGTTATCCCTGCTATACTGTAATATTTAGCTATTTCTTTTGCTTTATTAATATCTGCACTATCTAATAATATTTTACTCATTTTTACCCTCCAATATTCCTATTACTTCTCCCAAGTTTGTTAATATTCTGTCTGCTGTATCTTCACATTCTTTATCTACAGTAAACATATCCGGAACCATAAATACCATCGCACCTGAAGCTTTTCCTGCCTTTATCCCTGCTTTTGAATCTTCTAAAATTAAACAATCTTTTGGATCTACACCTAATCTTTTAGCAGCTAATAAGAATACATCTGGAGCAGGCTTTCCATTTTCCACCTCTGCTCCACTAGCTATCTCATCTATATATTTTTCTAACTTTGTTTTTTCTAAGTTATTTTTAATATCTGCCGTATCTGATGAAGAAGCAACTGCAATTTTGTAATTATTTCTCTTAAATATTTTAATAATTCCTCCACATAAGGCATTTTTTCTGGGCCAACTGTATACAAAACATTTTCAATATATTCATAATGATCATCTACCAATTTTTTCCCATCTACATTTGTTCCTTGAAAATAATCAATCCAAAATTGATAAATATTTGCTTTAGTAAATCCTAAAACTTTCAAAGTTTCCTCTTTAGTCATATTATAACCTTGAGCTTTCGCTGAATTTATAAAAGCTTCTGTAGATAGACTTTCTGTGTCGACCATTAGGCCATCCATATCAAATAATACCGCCTTAATTTCCATAGTCGCCTCCTATATTATTATTCTTTTACATATTTAATTATAATCTATAAACACTTTCTTTACAAACTATTCTTTTCTACTAAATAAAGTTGGAGCATATAATATATACTCCAACTAAACATATTATCCTCTTGTTTTTCCACCTGCTACATTATATGTAACACCATGGACATAGCTAGCTCTATCACTTGCTATATAAGCAACTAAATCTGCTACTTCTGATAGTTTTCCATCACGTCCTAATGGAGTAGTTTTTGTACTTGTATATCCTGCACGAATTTGTTCTACTGTTACACCACGAGTATAAGCTAATGCCTCTTCATAAGCTAATGTTCTTAATCCAGTTGCTTCTAAGATACCAGGTGCTACTCCAACAACTCTTACTCCTTGTTTTCCTAATTCTTTTGCCCAAGAACGTGTTAATGAATTTACAGCATTTTTACTTGCTGCATAAATACTTTGTCCTTCTGATCCTTCTAAACCAGATTCTGATGACATATTTACTATTACACCGCTACCTTTAGCTACAAGTACACGTCCAACTTCTTGAGAGAAGATAAATAGACCTTTTACATTTATATCCATAATTTTGTCGTATACTTCGTCACTAAACTCATATTTCCCTTCAGGATCATTTTTATCTACTAATAAACGAGGAATATTAATTCCAGCGTTATTTACAAGGATATCGATTGTTCCAAATTTTTCTAAAGTTTTAGCTACAACTTCTTTTACATCACTTCTCTTAGTTACATCACATTTAACATATAGTAATTTATCATTATCAGACTCTTTTTCTGCTAAGTCACTTACTACTACGTTACATCCTTGATTTAAGAATTCATCAACTACTGCTGCCCCAATACCTGATGCTCCACCTGTTACTACTACTGTTTTTCCTTCTAAATTTAACCAACTCATAATTATTTCTCCTTATTATTTTTCTATTGTAATTTTTGTATTAATATCAATTGCTGGACAGCTTTTTTCTTCCACTACGATTGCCCCTGGTAATAGGTTATCTAAATCTCCTGAAAAATGAACTGTTAGATGACCTAAATCAACTAGGTTCTTCTCCGCTACATCACCTACACCTAGAATTTTAAATTCTTCTCCATCTACTTTTAAAGTTTGTCCAACTTCTATAGTAGCATTAGTAGGTACTACATCAATCCCATAGCAATAATCTTTTAGCATATCTGGTGCATTATCACCAAAAAGTATAAACATCCCGTCACCAAATTCTCCTACAAGACTTCCTTTGCTTTTTACTGTATTTTCATAAATTATCATAATCATTCTTCCTTTGCTTATTTTTTATTTCCTTCATTTACGGTCGACTATGTCGTTAATGTAGGAAGCGAAGACCGCTTCCTATAAAATTTTAAGAGTACATTCCAAAGCTTGCTAACCAAGCTACGATAACCCTTGGTACCCCAATAATAAATCTTGAGTAAAGTACTGATACTACCCCTACTTCTACTGTTTCTGGTTCAGCTTCTGCAAGACCTAAACCAACTGGGATAAAGTCACAAGCACATTGTGTATTGATTGCGAATAATGCAGGTAATGCTAATTGTGGTGGAATAGTTCCTTTTCCGATTTCAACCCCAATTAATGTACCGATAATTTGTGCAATTACTGCACCAGGTCCAAGTAACGCTGATAATAATGGAATAGAACATACAAATCCTAAAGCTACTAATCCAAAGATGTTCCCTGCTAGCGGAGTTAATAATTTAGCAAACCAGTTACCAAATCCTGATCCTTGGATAACCCCTATTAACATCGCAACAAATGCCATAAATGGTAAAATTGTTGTAATCATTGATTGAACTGCATCTCTTGCAGCTTGGTATAATGTATGAACTACTTTACCAGCACCCATACCGATTTTTTGAATAACAGATGATTTAGCATTTTCTGCTAAACTTTGTGAAACTTTTTTATCTGCACTATATTTAAATTCACGTTTTGGTTCTTCTTGAGTTTTTTCCTCAACTACTACTTCTTCACTACCTTCAGCTAATGAGATTTGGTCTAATCCTACAGCTGAAACATAAATATCTTCTTTAATAAATTTAGCAAGTGGTCCACTTGGTCCAACAGGCATAATGTTAACTGTTGGAATTCTTTTTTGTGGATAAATACCACAACGTAATGTTCCACCACAGTCAATAATTGCTAAGAAAATTTCTTCGTCTGGTACTGATGTTTTAAATCCATTAACCGCAGTAGCACCTGTTAATTTTACGATTTTTTCTACGATTTCAGGTTCAGCTCCACCACCTGTGATATATAAAATTTTATCTTTTCCTGGTTTTGGAGTTACTACTAAAGGTCCACCGAAACCACCACTACCTTTTTCTATTTTAATTGTTCCGTATGTCATAATTATTTCTCCTAATCCTACGCTTTTAATTCATTACTTAATTCAATTTTTTGTTGTTTCATAACTATTTTTGTTGTGAAATCTGTAACCCATCCAGCAAAGAAGTTCATTACTAACCCTACAAGAAGGTATCTAATTGCTAATGGTGTAACGTCTAATCCTAATTGAGTAATTCCATTTGCAATACCTAAGTAGATGAAAATTTCACCAACGTTAATGTGTGGAAATATCCCACTGTTTGTATGACAGTGATATGATGCAGATGCATAATAACTAGGTTTCATACGTTCTGGTAAAAATTTACCCATTGATAATGCCATAGGGTTTGCTAACATAAATGCTGAAACGAATGGTAAAATTCCGTAAGCTAAAATTACATTTTTAGAACACACTTTAGCAAATTTTTCTACTCTGTGTGGTCCAATAAAAGCAACTAATGCATTCATAAATACAAGTAGTAATAATACTTTCGGTACGATTCCTCCAACCCAACTTACGAATACTTTTTGCACCTTCGTCAAATAAACCTGTAAAAGCCTGATGCTATTTTAACAATATAATCCATATTGTCCTCCTTATAATATTTAATTTAATTTTAATTTTTTTGCTAATTTCCCAAATGGACTTGGCTCCATTTCAACCTGTCCACCAGCAGAAATTGTTTTATAATTAACAACTCCGTCAAGCACTGCACTAGTTAAAGATGCTGATAGTTTTATCGCTTTACAATCTTCTCTATTTATAGTCCCTACTTTAAGACCATTGAAATATTCAAATTTTTTAAATCTAGCAAGTACTGTTACTCCTTGCATAGCTTCTCCAGTGATAACCTTATCATTATCGTCTATAGCTAGCATAACAATTGCTCCCGCACGTGCAGCACCTTTTTTTCTTCCTATTACTACTCTACCTATTCGTCTAAGTTTACTATAGCTTCGTTTGAAACTATTTAACTGAACATAAGTTAGAGCATACTGTAAAATAAACGCTAAAATAAAGAGTATTCCTAAAACTATTAAATTCATATGTCCTCCTAATTGCTATCTATATAAATTAGTATTTTTTATAAAGTAATTTACTAATAAGTCATAATTATCTATTTTAGATATATCTGTAATTAATTTTTTTCATCTTTAATAATAGAAATTAATTCATCATAGGTTTTAGCTAAAATCAACCCATTTTTTTCTCCTTCAGGTACACACGCCATAAATATTAGTTTTAAGTCTTTATTATCCTTAAATCCTTTTTCGCTTACCCCTAGAGCAATTATTAAATCATCTCCCAGTTTATTTATCGTATGTGGAAATGCTACATTTTTCTCAAAAATCATAGACGATTTTTCTCTTTCTCTGATTCTCTTTAAAAACTTATCATCTACTAAATGCTGTTCTATTAGCTCTTCTATCATAAAATCAATATTTTCAGCATATGTTTTTTTACTATCACATTTGAAAAATGTCTCCTCTCTCATCGAGCTTAGCAATACTGATTCCATTCCTCGAATACTAGGATTATTCATTTTATTAACATATTGTAGAAAATTAATTTCTTTTTTTCAAGTACATCTTATCTAAAATTTCATTTTGATAAATAACCGGCGTTTCTGTTTCAAACTTTATATCTTCAGTAGAAATTATAATATTAAATTTACTATAATCAACTTTTTTTCAAAAGTGGTGTATGCTGATACTTGTGAATTTACTATTATACTTTCTATTTCATTTATCATAAGTTTGCTATATGCTGGTCCTGAATTAGTTATCAACAAGATACTTAGATTTTCAGATTGAACTTTTTATTTTTCTTCAATAATGTTTCAAAATATATCGCTAGATAACTAATTTCATCTTCTGAAACTATATAGTTATACTTATTGTTAATTACTTTACTGGCAGTTTTAGCAATTTTATATGATACCGGATATTGTTCTTTAATTTTTCTCTTTCATATTGTTGTTATATCTAACACCGTATTTTAATCGTTCCATTAAGAAGTATATGTGATAGATAAATTCTTCAATTATATCCGAAGTATCAAATTCAAGTCCATACTCGTAAACAACTGTTTCTAAAATTTCCTGAACAAGTTTTGTATACTCTTCAGTATATTTTAGATTTTTCTCTTATTTTATTTATTTTTTTGTAGGAACTCTCATCGTAGCAAAAGCAAATCGCTAAAAATTTGATTTCATCAGTGGATAAGTTTATCTTATATTTATTCTCTATATAATCACTTATCTCTTTAATAAAAGGTTGTGCATAGTTGTTTAGTAATTCTTCATATTGCTTTTCTTCAAAGTTTAGATAAAAGCCATTAGCAAATCGATCTAAAGACACTGTTAAGTATCTGAAAAATTCAGCTTTTTGCCTGTTTATCAATTTTTGTACTTTTTCAAATGTTTCATCAAAAAAACATATTATCATCTTTATCAAAAAAATATCTTCCTTGTACATATAATTAAAAAAATATTTTTCTAAAAATAAAAAAATTCTAATATCTTTTTCTAGACCAACTACTTTAATACCTGTATTAGGTTTTTCCTTTTATAACAAGATTATAACTACTTATAATGTCATTTAATTTTTTTATATCGGAATTTAAAGTTGTTCTACTAACTATCATTTCAAAAAGCTAAATCGTCTATTAGTGCACTTTCACCCGATGAAACTAATGTCTTAAATATATATACTAGCCTTACCTTACTAGAATCAAAATTAACACTAGCTTCATATATAGATCTTTTTCTCTTTAAGTATTCTTCTAACTTTGTAATAAAAAGACTATAATTTGAATTTTTTTATTTTTCTATGTATGCACAGTCTTCAAATAATTCATTTAAAGATTTTTATTTCATTACTAATAGTTTTTTTGAACTTACCTTTAATACATCTAGTAAATATTGATCCTGAACTAAAAAAAGTTAGATTCTAGTATATTTAGTAGTCTCAAACTTCTATTATCATAATTAAAAAAATCTCCATTTGCTTCACCACCTACATTTATTATAATGTTAACGTTTCAAAAAAATTAATACAGTTATTTTTCTCTTAAAAAGAAAAAAACGCTTTAATTTTTTTATAAAAACCCTACTCTCATGACTTTAACTACATATATTTCTAAACAAAATAATTTATATAATATAGTTTTTAAATAGAAAAAAAGCACCCTCAAAAATTTAAGATGCTTTTACTTATTTTATAGACTTTCTACAATATTTTTTACTATATTATCTATGGTTAAACCATTTTCTTCCATTAATTCTTCTACTTTATATCTATCATAGAATTTTTTATTTATCCCATAGTTTTGTACTTTTAAGTCTATATTTCCTAGGAAACTTGCTACAGTTTGACCGTATCCACCTTCTACTATACCATCTTCAATCGTTACAACTAACTTATGATTTTCTTCTAAAGAATTTAATAATTCTTTATCCAAACCTGTTAAGAACTTTGGATTTACTAATGTTGCTTCTATATTATGTTTAGATTTCAGTTGTTCAACGACTTTTTCAGCTAAGCCATAAAAGTTTCCAACTCCAAATATCACAACCTGTTTCCCAGCTTTAACTACTTTATTCTTGTTTAAAATAGAATAATCTGTTGTATCTTCTTCTCCAGTTTCTACAACACTTCCTACAGGAACTCTAATAGCTACTGGATGTTTATCTTGATTAATTGCCCAATCTAACATTGCTAAAGTGCTCTTCTTTATTAGTAGGTGCTAAATAAACAAAGTTTGGTATATGAGATATAAATGGTATGTCAAAAAATCCTAAATGACTTTCATCATTCATTGAGTTTATTGAAGCACCGTAGACTAATACTACCCCTGCTTGATTATTTAATGCCATATCATGAGAAAGTTGATCATATGCTCTTTGTAAGAATGTAGAAAATACTGACCAAATAGGTTTTGCTCCATTTTTAGCTAGGCCTGTTGTCATAGTTGCTGCTTGTTGTTCTGCAATACCAACATCTACAAACTGACTTCTGAATTTTTCTCTTAATTCCCTGTCGAAAACTATTCTTGGTGTCCCTGCATTTACAACAACAGCTAGTGGATCTTCTTCTAATTTTTTAGCTAAATATTGAGATGTAATACCATTGTATGTTTGAGAAGAGGCCCCTTGATTTTTATATTCTCCAGTTTCTAAACTAAACGGTCCCCCAGCATGGAATTTTTCATGGTCTTTTTCTGCCGGTTCAAATCCTTTACCTTTTTCTGTGTAAATGTGTAATACTACCGGATGATCTATATCTTTTACTTCTTTAAATAATGAAATTAGTTCTTCTAAGTTATTACCATCTTCTAAGTAGCGATAATCATATCCTAATGCTTTAAAAATATTGTTTGTTACCTGACCTTTATTTTCACGTAGCTCTCTTAATGCAGTATATATACCGCCTTTAGGATTTTTAGCAATAGATTGGTCATTATCATTTATTATAATTATTGCATTAGATCCTAATGTAGCTATTGTGTTTAGCCCTTCATAGGCCATTCCACCTGATAAAGAACCATCTCCAATAATTGCCACAACATTACCTTTTTCTTTCTTTAAATCTCTTGCATGCAGTATACCACTTGCTAAAGATAAAGAAGTTGATGTATGACCAATAGTAAATAAATCATGCTCACTTTCTTTTGGATTAGTATATCCTGAAACATCATCATAATGTTTAGGATCTGTAAATGCCTTTTGACGTCCTGTTAACATTTTGTGGATATAAGTCTGATGCGAAACATCAAAAACTATCTTATCAACTGGCGAGTCAAATACATGGTGTAAGGCGACTGTCATCTCCACCATTCCTAAATTTGGTCCACTATGTCCACCATGAACACTTATTTTTTCTAATAATGCTGTTCTTGTTTCATCTACAAGAGTATGCAATTCTTCAATTGTCAATCCTTTAAGATCTTTTGGTCCTGAAATATTTTCTAAAATCATCTTGAATCCTCCTAATTCCACCGATGTATTAATATTATTATAACATAAATTAATCTAGTTCAATTATTCATTTTTATTATAGCATCTGTAAATATACTAATCATTCTCTATAAACCATTATATCTTTTTCGTAAACAAATATAAATATAATTAGGGATAAGTAATGTAACTTTTTAAAAAAATATTTTTAGATAAATGAAAGCTTTCACATCATATTTCAAATCAACTTCGACCACAAAAAAATTTTTAATATAAGTTAAACCTATCGTATCACTTTTTTTATTTGAAAAAAAATTTATTTTTTTAGTTTATCATTATCTAAGTAGAATTTTTCTACATAACTTTATGACTATTAAAAAAACTAAATGTATAATTTATATTTGAGGTGAAATTTATGAAAACAGCATTTGTATGTGATTCAGCATTACAAATTAATCAAAGAATTCGAAAAAAATAATCCAATCTTAACTGTAATACCAGTTGAGGTTCGTCTAGACGATGAACTTTATATAGATAATGTAACTATTACTCCTGAGGTATTTTACGAAAAAGTAAATGCTGGTATGAAACCTAGCACTAGCCAACCATCAGTTGGAAGAATCTTAGAAGTATATGAAAAACTAAAAAGTGAAGGTTATGAAAGAATAGTAGCTTTTAGTGTATCTTCAAAATTATCTGGTACTTATTCATCATTCTTACAAGCAAAAGATCTTATCGAAGGACTAGAAATTAAAGTAATCGATACTGAACAAGTAGCTAGAATGGTAGGTTGTGCAATTGAAAAAATCGTTAAAGATTATACAGCAGGAACACTTGCTTATGAAGATATAGAAAGTAAATACAAAGAACTTTTAGAAAAACAAAATGTTCTAGTAACAGTAGAAACTATGGACTTCCTTTATGCTGGTGGACGCTTAACTAAAGCTCAGTTCTTATTATCGAACTTATTAAATATTCTACCTATTATCACAGTTAAAGATGGTTTATTAACTGTTTCTGGAAAGCATAGAGGTATGAATAAAGTTCTTACGAAAAATGTGTGAAGAAATTAAAGAAAAAAATCCAAAATCACTATTCATACTATATACAAGTGATGATTTACTAGCTAAAGCACAAGATACAATAAAAAAAGTATTTGGAGATATCGAAACTGAAATTGAAGTTGTTTCTCCAGTTATTGGATGCCATGCAGGGCCTCGTGCTCTTGCTATTGGGTATCTTGGATACGATAAATAGAAGAAAAAAGATGCAATATTTTTATATTGCATCTTTTTTTCTATAGAGCTCTTATTTTTTCATTCATTTGTTTTCTTAACTTAGAAAAATCTTCTTTAACTACGACAGTATCAGCAATATAATCATGTAATCCTTTTTTCTTAGGCAGTATACCTACTAAAAGATAAGGTATATAGAATAGTACTGTTGTTAGTATTCTTCCTACACCCTCACGATAAATTACATCAGACCACGATAGTTTTTCACCTTTATTTGTTTCTACCTTTATCTTCATTATTACTTTACCTAATGTTTGAGAAAAGAAATATGTCATAAGGATAAAGTAAGTAAATGAAACAATAATAAAGCTTAAAGTAAATTCTCCAATTAAAGAAAGTTTAATCCCTACATTTAAATAGTTTAATGTTGCTGTATTGAACAATCCTGTAATTGATGCAACTACTATTAAATCTATTATATAAGCCATAAATCTCTGCCAGAAACCTGCATAAAAGTTTTCTGATAGTTTTACATAATCTTCAAATGTTGTTGGTAATGAAAAATCTACACTATGACTATAATTATTATAATAATAATTTTGATTGCTTATTTGGTTAACTTGCTGAGTTGAATTCTCAGATTTTACAGATTGTTCATTATTTTGATTTATTTTTGATTCACTACTTTGATAGTCAGACTGCAACATCTCATTACTTTCATTATTAGTAGTTGACTCACTAGTTTGGATACTATTTGATGTTAAGTCCTCAGTTTGGTGTTTTACTTGTGAAGTTTCACTATTTTGATTAAGGTTTGATTCATTACCTAGATAATCAGGGTTTGTATTTTCATTATAATTATTAGTCATTATAACTACCCCCTAACCTAAATAGCTTCTTTCTACACTAGTCGATGAAGCTTCACTATTAAACTCTGAAATAATTGATCTAGTTGTAGCTTTTACTAATCTAGATAAAATACTTTCTGATGAACTATCTTTTCTTAATTCAATAACACTTGGATTACTTAGATTCTTCTCCTCTTTGATTAAGTTAATAAGTTCATCTTCTGTCCCGATTTTATCTACTAATTTATTTTCTACCGCTTGTTTACCACTATAAGTTCTTCCATCTGCTAGTTTTTTAACTTCATCTACACTCATATTACGTCCTTCGGCAATAGCTTTAACAAATCTATCATATGCTTCTTTATTTTGTTCTTGATATATCTTTCTAGTAGATTCTGGTAAATCTTCTGCAAGACCACCTATTGCTTTTTGATCTCCTGAACGAATAGTTTCTTGTTTAATTCCGTGTTCATTTAAGAATTTTTGGGCAGAAACATAACTCATTATTACTCCAATTGATCCAGTAGTTGTTTCTGAATTAGCATAGATTTTTTTAGCAGCCATAGAGATATAATAACCTCCTGATGTTGCTTGTTTTTTCATTGCTACATAGACATCTTTTCCACTATTTTTTAAAGCATTATAAATTTCTGCAGTTTCATATACTCCACCACCAGGGGTATTTACAGATAATAAAATTGCTTTTACATTTGGATCTGCTGAAGCAACTTTAATTTGATTTATTATTGATCCTCTTGAATATGTATTAGTCATTTCTGAACCAATTTCACCTTCAACAGAAATTTTTTGAATAACTTCGCTTCCGCTACCTTCTTTTAATGTTAATTTATGAACTGACTGATTCATTAGAAAATCTGCTAGATATCCATCAGATGCTTCTTTTGACTGATCTTTTGATCCTACTGTTCCACCTATTAATGAAACAATTACTAATACTACTACAATCGCAGCCGAAATTAACCTCTTATTTTTAAATTTCATATTAATTTTCTCCTAAGATTTCATTTAAGTTATAGTACTTTATACTTTATTCGCCATAGCTTTTTGAAACGAACCTATTATAGCGCTTCATAAATGCTAATTCTGCAGTACCTGTCTGTCCATTCCTGTTTTTAGCTACAATAACCTCAACAGTAGAAACATCACTAGGTTCTTGAACTTCATTTTCATCCGCATCTTCACTTCTATAATAGTCTGAACGATATAAGAATGATACAATATCGGCATCTTGCTCAATACTTCCAGATTCCCTAAGGTCACTCATCATAGGACGTTTATCGTGACGTGATTCTACACTACGTGATAGCTGTGATAATGCTATAACTGGACACTCTAATTCCCTAGCCATTTGTTTTAAACTACGAGAAATCTCAGAAACCTCTTGTTGTCTATTATCTGTTCTCTTACTTCCTTGTAAAAGTTGTAGGTAGTCGATAACAACAAGGTCCAAGCCGTGCTCATTTTTTAGAAGTTTACATTTTGCTTTAACTTCATTGACTTTTATAAATGCACTATCTTCGATAAAAATATTTTTCTGATTTAAGAAATGAACAGCTGTTTCCAACTTCATCATATCATCATTATCTAAAGTACCTTTTTTGATTTTTTCAGAATCTAACATTCCTTCACTACATATCATCCTAGATACCAATTGGTCCGCACCCATCTCTAAAGAAAATAAAGCTACTGTTTTTTTCTCACTCTCATCTCTATGGTTCTTACCTGCTACATTTAAGGCAATGTTTAAAGCAAAGGCTGTTTTCCCCATAGAAGGACGAGCTGCTAATATTATCAGGTCACCTTTCCCTAAACCGACAAGTTGGTCTAATGTACTAAACCCTGTTGGAATGGCAATATTCTGACCTTCTCCAGACATACGTGCTACTATTTCTTGGAATACTTCATTAGTTACATCTTTCATATTTTTAAACTGTGAAGTTTTTGCTCGTTCCATAGCTCTTTCTACTTGATCGAATAAAGTAGCAGTTAATGAATCAATATCAGCATTCCCTTGATTCATCTCCTCAGTACTACTTAATAAAGCTGAACGAATTTCACGATATATTGAATATCGTTTTACTAAATTTGCATAATGCATTATATTACGTGTACTTGGCGTAATATCATAAAGCTCCACTATATATAATGAGGCATCCATCGATTTGAATGCCCCACTATTATTAATTTCTTCAAATATTGTAGTGGTATCCGGTATTATTTCCGCTTCATCTAAACGTAAAATAGCATTATAAATATCCTTGTTTTTTTCATCGTAAAAGTCTTCTACATCAACTGCAGCTTTGACTTCTACTAATTTTTCTGGCTCTTGCATAAGAGCTCCAAGCAGAGATTGCTCTGCTAAAATAACAGAATCTATATGATATTTCATTCTTCCACCTACATAATTATTATTGTTCCACTACATGAACTTTAATAGTTCCTTCAACTTGACTGTGTAATTTAATTTTTACATTTGTATATCCTAAAGCTTGGATTCCATGTGGTAAATCAATTTTTTTCTTGTCTACTTTAAGATCATGTTGTTTTTTAAGTTCTTCAACAATTTGTTTTGAAGAAACTGATCCAAATAATCTTCCACCTTCTCCAGCTTTAACAGCAATTTTAACTTCAACATCTTCTAATTGTTTTGCTAATAATTTAGCTTGAACTAACTCTTCTTGTTTATCTTTTTCAACACGTTTTTGTTGTCCTTTTAATGTAGCCATATTAGCATTAGTTGCTTGAACTGCTTTTTTATTCGTAATTAAGAATTTTGCATATCCGTCAGCAATTTCCTTAACGTCTCCTTTTTTACCTTTACCTTTTACATCTTCTATAAATATAACTTTCATTACCCTATCTCCTTTATATAAAATTCACTTTTAAACTTTATTAAACTACTGTAATAATACGTGATCTATTGCATCATTTAATCTTGACACTGCTGTATCAATGTCAACACCCTCTATTTGAGTAGCAGCATTAGCAAGGTGTCCACCTCCACCAAGTTCTTCCATTACTAACTGAACATTCATATTACCTAATGATCTAGCAGAAATACCTACTCTATTTTTATCTAAATATCCAACCGCAAAACTACATTCAATACCTTTTAAAGTAAGTAGTAAATCCGCACTTTGAGCTAACATAACGTTTGTATATGTTTTTTCACTTGGTGCTTTAGCTATTACTATCTCTGGTGTTTTCTGAATAGAATTATTAATAATTTCTACTCTATTCATAAAGTTTTCAATTGGTTCTTTTAAGATAGTTTTTACTTTAGTTGGATCTGCTCCATTACTTCTTAAATAAGCTGCAGCATCAAATGTTCTTGAACCTGTTCTTATAGAGAAGTTTTGAGTATCAACTACTATACCACCTAGCATAATTGTTGCTGCAAGTGGTGTGATTTTTTCAATTTTTGTTTGATATTCAATCAATTCAGCTATTAACTCCGATGATGATGACGCATATGGTTCTATATATGTTAATAGTGGATTTGTTATTATATCTTCACCACGTCTATGGTGGTCAATTATAACTTTCTTGTTTGCTTTTGATAATATCGCAGCATCTATAACACGAGAAGCATCTGATGTATCTACAATAATTAATGTTGTTTGAGGGTGTCATTAATTCCCAAGCTTCATCACTATTAATAAATACTTTTGTTAATGTTTCATCAGTGTTTTCAATTTCCAACATAATTTTTTGAATAGTTTCATCTTTATCACTGTCATTTAAAATTATGTAACAATCTTTTCCTACTATTTTTGAAAAAGTATAAATACCTACACAACCACCAATAGCATCAAAGTCAGGACGTTTATGCCCCATAACTATAACTTTATCACTATCGGTAATAATATCTGCAAGGGCATTTGATATAACTCTTGCCTTAATTCTAGTACGTTTTTCTTGTGGATTAGTTTTACCTCCATAAAACTTAATCGTTCCATCAACGTCTTTCATAGCAACCTGGTCTCCACCACGCCCTAATGCAAGATCTAGAGAACTTTTTGCTAATTCACCCAATTCCGGTAAGAAATCTGTTCCCATCCCTACCCCAATACTAAGGGTAATTGGTGCATCAAATTCTTCTTTTAAAGTTTCTAATTGAATCTAATATCTGGAACTTATCTTTTTCTATCTTTTTAAGATCTTTAACATTTAAAAGACCTATAAATCTATCCTCATCTAATCGTTTTAAATAAATACTATTTTTTTCTTAGCCCACTCAGTTAGAATTCTAACAACAGTAGCATCAAAGCTACTTGCCACCTCATCATCTAATGAATCATAAACATCTTCATAGTTATCAAGACTTAAGTTTAAAATAATAGGTCTTGTATCACGAAATCTCTGCATTACCACTTTACTTTCAGTAATATCAAAGAAGTAAATATAACCACTATCTTTTTGATAATTAACTTTGTAGTGTTTACCAAAAATTTCGAACTGATTATCAACTGGTGTTTCCACATCAAAGATTTCTTCAATTTCAGGCATAAGTTCTAGTATATTAACACCTTTTATTTCTTCAACTTTTATATGTTTATAAATAAAATTATTTGCCCATTCTATATTTTTATTTTCGTCTATTACTATAATACCGATAGGGAATTTATTTAATTCCTTTTTCAGACGAATCTTTTATTCGATTAGTTAGCTTGCTAACATATTTTTCAGTTTGTTCAGCAACTTTTTTAGAATAATAGTAGATAGGGATTAGTGCAAGAAGTAGCACTAAGAAATATATAGCTAAGCTTTCTAAACTTAGTAGACCTATTACTATAGCACCTAAAATAACAATTGCTAAAATAATTAATTCATACTTTCTTTTTGCATTCATCGCTATCTTCCTTTCTTCATGATAATATAACTTTCTCTTAATTTAAATACACTGTCTACAAACCCAAGCATTTCTAAAATTGGGTTGAATATTATAAACAATATAACTAACATTACTTTTATACTAGTTTCATTTTCTTTTAATTCAGCAAAGAAAAATGCTGTAAACAAACCATTAAGTGCAAAGACAAGTCCTAATATTGTATTAGTATTTTGCAATAATACATACCAAAAATTATTAGAACTATCTCCTACTTGTACACCTACTATTAACTCTATAATAACTAGAACTATGTAGATGTTCGCAATACGAGAACTTAGAGTAATTCTACTAAACTTAGGAAACGTAGGAATAATAATATATTCTCTTCCTAACATAGATAATGTATATTGAACTAATAGTAAACTGTATAAGAATAACGTAATAAACAATGTTACAGGGAAAGTTCTTTTCAACGAATCAATCGTTGATAATAAAGACACTTTTATCTATAGTTTGATTAGAAAGTGCACTTTCTTTTTGAATATCATTTACAAATTGATTAATTTGTTCATTTGTAATATTTAAAATTCCATTTTTCACTAATAATGCAGTGTAAATAGCAATCCCTAAAAATAAAAATGCAGAAACTGCTGTAACTAGGAATACCTTAGAGTTTCTTGTTACTATAGATTGATATACAATAAATGCCAGTACCATGTGCATAGTAAACCAAAATAACATATATGGATTTGAGAAAAACATCAATATTACAACACCAGATAAAACAAGCGGTAAGTAATATTTCAGCCCTCTAGCTCCTAGTACATATGTTAAAGGGAATACCGCTAGAAAAGCTCCTATTTCCACTATATTAAGGAAAGCACTTAAAACAACTAACGCAATAAAAGTAAGTGAATAAACAATTATTTTAGTATTACTAGGTTTTTTAAAGAAAAATTTATTCTCTAATAATTTCTCTAATTCTTTTTTTAGACTTTCTGAAATGTTATTATTCAATTTAACACTCCTTTTTCGTTTTTTATAGAGAACCTCCGTTCTATATCCTATTAATTATACCAAATTTTACTACTTTTTTTAAAGGAAAAATAAAATTTAATATTTCACTATTAACCTATCAATTTAAAACAATTTTTTTGAATTTTTATCCATTATTTTTCCCCTTCATTTTTCGAAAAAGTCATAAAATTTAAAAAAATCTTTTATTAAATTACTATATTTTTTTATTTTTATATTGACAAAATCTAAACTTCAACTTATCATATATAACATAGGAGAAATACGTATACAATTATAGTATTCTTATAAAGTATGTTTTTATTAAGGAAAGGAGAAATTTTATGAAAAGACATATTATAACTATTGTTACTGTTAGTATAATTGTCCTTACATTTGCTCTTGGTGGTTTATATTATTTAACAAAAGATGATGAAAGCTCTTCTAACTCAAATACTTCATCAACAAATAATACATCCGAAACAAAAAAAGACAATAATAATTCAAACAGTTCTAATAATCAAAGTAACTCTAAAAATTCTGACAACAAGGAAAACTCAGAATCACAAAAAGGTAAAACTCCAGAAACTGTTAGCGAACCTACTGTTATAAACGGTATAGTACTAGCTAATAAAAAACACCCTTTACCTAAAAATTATAACCCTGGTGAAGATCCAACAGCGAGAAAAAATGTTAATAAACTGATTAAAGATGCTCAAAGTGCTGGAATGGATATTACAAATCAAGTATCAGGATTTAGATCTTATGAGACACAAGTTGGCTTATATAATAACTATGTATCTGCACACGGAAAAGCAGAAGCGGATAGATTCTCAGCTCGTCCTGGATATAGTGAACACCAAACAGGTTTAGTATTCGACCTTATCGATAGTGATGGTCAGCTGCTAGGTTCTGAAGGGACAAGTGAACGTAGTAAAAAGGCTGCTCAATGGCTTGCTAATAACGCACATAAATATGGATTTATCGTTAGATATAAACCAGAATTCGTAGAAAAAACTGGTTACATGGAAGAAAGCTGGCATATTAGATATGTTGGTCAAGACGTCGCAAAAATACTTTATGAAAAAAATATTCCACTTGAGGAGTACCTAAATGCTCCAGGTGGAGACTACGCAGAATAATAATAAAAGGAGAAATTTATGAATAATCAAAACCCAAATAATAACAGGAATTATAATTCTCAGAATAATAATCCTAATTACAATAACGATCAATATAACAACTACCCAAATGACCAATATAATCAATATAACGAGCAATACAATAACCCTGATTATAACGGTCAATATAATAATCCTGGTTACACTGGTCAACATTATGATAACCAAAATACTCAATACAACAATACGGTTAACGACCAACAATACTACAATCAACAAAACAACCAACAGTATAATGTACCACCGGTAAATCCTAACTATAACAATTATAATGACAACAATAGTTATAACGAAGAACCTAAAAATGAAAAGAAAAAGAGTCCTATTCCAATAATTATTACAGCTATAGTAACTTTCTTAGTTCTAGTTGTAGCTCTGTACTTCGGATATAATAAGTTTATGAAAAAAGAAAATGTTGTAGATGTTTCAGCTTATGAAATTAATTTTGTAACTTATGGTACAAATGGAGAAGGAAAACCAGAAGTAGATATTAAAAAAATCCCAGAAGTAGCTAACACATCTACTGAAATTTCTAACTTCTTATCAAAACCTGATATTTCTTATGATAAGAAAGAAAACTTAAAAAATGGTGATAAAGTAGAAGTTACTATTACTTTAAATCATAATACAGCTCAAAAATTAAAATTAGATACAAAAGGTGAATTCAAACGTACATTTACTGTAAATGGTCTAAATGAGAAAGAAAAAGAGAAAGAAAAAGAAAAAGAAACTATTATAGTTAAAGATAATTCTTCTAGCTCATCACCTTCGTCTAATTCTAATCGTACATACTTCAGCAATAGAGCTGCTAGAATATATGTAGACGCTGGAGTTAACCTAAGAAGTTCTTCAAACGATTCAAGTTCTGTATTATCAACAGCTAAAGGGTGATACGGTTTGTATTGACGGTTTTACTGAGAAGAGCTAGTGGTGAAACTTGCGGGCGTTGTAAACATATAATGGAAAACAAGGTTGGATGAGAGCCGATCTTATTGGACACTAACAACAAAAAGGACCTGACTAAAAAGTCAGATCCTTTTTTTATTTATCTTTTACTCTAAGCTTAACCATAAGCATACTCAATAATGTAATACCTATAACTATTAAGAATATTGCTTTACTTTGGTCAAAACCGAATAAACCATTAGCTACATGTTTGCTTATCAGAAACATATACATAATTGCCATGAAAATCCCTAGTGCAAAAGTCTTGGTATATTCCATGCCACATTTCAATACTCTCTATCAAAATATTGCATAGCAAGAGATAAGCACGTTATATGCTCCTGTAACCTAAACCATTTAAATATAACTAAAAGTAAAATTATATATGGATTATTACATATAGAGCTATAATAGCAGAATGCTAACACACAACCAAACATAAATAGTAATGTTTTTGTATTTAAGGCACTGCTTGTGATATGCCCTACTAAAACACTAACTATTGGCTGTGGAATAGCAAACACCATCCATATGTAAGCAAGCATAAGAGGACTCATTCCTAATGAAGTTTTTCCATATGCTATCATATTAGCTCCACTTGTCTGCAAACTTCACAAATGAAAGTAATAAGGCCATTATGCAGACATAGATAAAAGCTTCCATGTTTTAATACTACTTTAACTTTATCGAATGAAAAACCACTGTTAACTGGACGATAATCTTTCATCATAAATGTTAAAATAAATGTTGCAACAGCCAATATACCTGATACTATCCACATGTAATTAAAATGTTTATATTCATTTATAGTAAAGATATATTGTATTGGTGCTGCGATAAATTCAGCAAGAAGCGGCGCTACTGATAAAATAGATACTGATAACGCAGCTTTTTCTTTAGAGAAAGTTTCCGAAAACATAACATTAAACAACGCCAACATTGTCGCACTTATACCTAAAGATAACGATGATAAATATAAAGTAGTATAACTACCATTAAAGGCTACTAAAAATGAAGTTACAATTAGTAAAAACAGTGATATTTGAACGAATATTTTACGTCGTCTAAATATATCACTCGCTATAAACATAGGTAATCTTACTATTAAACTCATCAAACCATATCCCTGCAGCTATTTGAGAAGCTAAAAGAGGTGTTAATGATAATCCTCCATTTTCTACAGGAGTTATAGCATAGAGCTTTCTATACGCCCTAATAATACTAATTGCCGACCAAAATAATACTAATATCCAAAATATAATTATTTGATCCTTCTTCAATTCAAATTTTTTCGTTAAGTAATAAACTAATACCAAAATAAGTACTATCATTATTAGTGAAAATAGAATTTTTGTTTTAACCATCTCCTAACTATTTTTTTAACTTATAAATTATACCACAAAACAGAAAAATACGTACAGTAAATACATCACATTTTTTCTATGATTTAGCTAATGTTAAAAAGCAAATTTCCGCATCAGGGAATCTTTCCTTTAACACTTCTGCACAACTTATTAACGTATTACCACTCGTTATAACATCATCTATTATCAATATTCTCTTAGGATATTTTTCAAAATTTAGATTATCTATAATTCTAAACTTATGCTTTTCACGTTTTTTATGAAGTTTGGATTGCTTTTCTCTATAGTCACATTGCAAGGTATCAGTGTATTTCACATTACAAACATTGCATAACTGCGCTATATGATCAAAACCTCTAGAGTATTTTCTCGTATTATTTATCGGTACTATTGTAACAAGATTAAACTTATATTTTTTAAAAAACAAACTAAAAAGCTCTCTAAATCTTTCCGCTTTATGAATCGCCCCAGAGTATTTAATATTATATATAATCTCCTTTTAAAAAAATTCATAATCACCAAAAATAATACAAGGTATATTCTGCTAGTTCAGTTATATTTATGTCAATATTATATTTGCATTCTTCACATAAAACCAAACTATCCTTTTTAGAAAAAAACATTATTAAAACTGAGTTTTTTTCCACTATCTCTTTCTTACAATACATACATTTCATATTTACTCCTTATTTAGCTTTCTGTAGCTAGCTAAATTATTCATATACTCTATTTCTTTTATTGCATGTTTTATATTTTTAGTTATTTCGTCACTAAAATAAATTATCTCTCCCATATTATCATACTCTTTTCTCCCTACTCTTCCTGCAATCTGTATTAACGATTCTTTTTGTAAAAATTTTTATGACCAGCATCAAAGACTATAACATCTAAATAGTCAAAGGTTACACCTCTTTCTAATATTGTTGTCGTTATTAGTATATCAATTTTAAAATTATAAAATCTTTGGATTTTCTCGGATCTGTCTTTATCTTCGCTATAGACATAATCTATTTTAATACTTTCTGAAATATACTTTTCTAAATAATTCTTGAGACTTTGGCACATAGCTATTACCGGTACAAATACAAGCAATCGACGCTTTTTGTTTAGAATTTCGGAGATATATTTATTCATTATTTCTGATTTTTCTTCAAAAATTAATAGCTTTTTATTTACTTTTCTTATTCTCGGTACAGGTAATAAATAACCATGATATCTAATCGGAATTTTTATTATATCATCCACATAACTTTTAATTTTTTTTGATGGTGTTGCTGATAAAAATACTAAAACACCTTCTTCTACTAAGCTTGATAAAGCACCCTCTTCTAAACACTCATCACCTGAGTATGGGAAGGCATCTACTTCATCAATAATTACAATATCAAAATACTTATAGTATTTTATTAACTGATGTGTTGTCATAATATAAAAATTTGAATCAACAAAACTTTTTTCATCACCATGCAAGACGTTAATATCTAAATCTCTAAAATCTTTAGAAAATCTAGTGTATAATTCTTTTACTACATCTTTTCTAGGAATAGCCATACATATGCGTTTATTAGACATAATGGCGTCATAAACTAACTCATAAACTATCTCTGTCTTACCTGCTCCACAAACAGCCCAAACTAAAGTATTTTTATTGTTTCTGGTATTAATTACTAATTGTTTACTTGCTTCACTCTGCAGATCACTAAGCTTAGTACTTGGTTTTATTATATTTTTCTTATTTATCACCGGAATGTTAATTTTAAACATAGGTGCAAAATTGTCTACACGACCGAATTCTAAACATCTCATGCAATAAACTATCTTAACATCTTCATTTTTATAACTATAAAATAAATTTTGATTATTATTCCCACATCTAATACAATGATATTGTTTCTTTCTATTTTCTACACCTAATATCTTTTTAACATGAGAACAAGAATCTAAATAATGTATTTTTAATTTTTCAAGTTAAACAAGTCAGAAATAGAAAGAAGCAGTCCATTATACTTTTTCAAAAAAATTCTAAATTAGAATCATCTAAAAGTACAGACTGCTCCTGACGTTATATCATTGTATATTTCTTCAAAATCTTTATTACTTCTCCCAAATTTTTAAATAATCATTATATATATTTTCTGTAATAATCTATCTTTTTTTATTTTTCAGTAATATTGCAATAATGCACGCAATATAAAAGCCTCAATAAATTCACAATATTTTTTTCAAAAAAACATAACTTACTCCCTAGAAACATTCAATAACCCTACTACTCTTGCTTACTGCCTGTCTAATATAAAATTTCCAATACTAATATTAATACAGCAATAATAAAAAGCATTCTATAAAAAAATAGTTTATAACATTATTTTTATAATAATCTTTAAGCATCATCTTAGATAATTCTTCTTTTTTTAATATTTGTAATAATCTATAATTCCTTACAATATTGTCTTTGATTTCATTTTTAACAAAAAAATATTTACAAAAGCAAATAAATATATTTTTTTAAAAATCCATTATTTACCTCTTTTAGTATTGCTAACGTTATCAAATAATGTTATAATAAATGTATAAAATAAGGGGAAACCCTATAAAGTAGATTGTCTACTTTATGAAAGGAGTGCTTTAAAATGTTGAGATATCAAGTACGAGGAGAAAATTTAGAAATTACTCAACCGATTAGAGAATATGTTGAAAATAAAGTTTCTAAATTAGAAAAATACTTTGCTGACAGTTTAGAAGCAAACGTTTACGCTAATGCTAAAGTATACAAAAATAATAAGAAAAAAATTGAAATCACTGTGCCTTTAAAAGGTGTTACACTTCGTGCAGAAGAAACTAACGAAGATTTGTATGCTGCAGTAGATTTAGCTGTTGACAAACTAGAACGACAAATGAGAAAACATAAAACAAAAATCAATAGAAAAGGTCGAGAAAAAGGATTTGTTAACGAAAATCTTCTTACTAGCGAATTAGAAGATGTAGAAGAACCATCAGTAAATCTTGGAAAAGTTAAACAACTTAAAGTTGAAGTTATGACAAGAGAAGAAGCTGTTTTCCAAATGGAACTTTTAGGTCACGATTTCTTTGCATTTTTAGATGATAAAACTGGAGAGGTTTCTATAGTTTATAAACGCCGTGACACAGGCTACGGAGTTCTAGAAATTTCTAAATAATTTTAAAAGCTTGAACTTTGCAACCACATTCCGGATGTGGTTGCTTTTTTTCTATAACTTTATATTTTCTAGGAAATATTATAAAATATAAGTAGATATAATAAATTTTCGGAGGTTCTTATGACAAAAAAAGTTGCTTTATTTATTGAAAATGGTAGTGAAGAATTAGAGCTTATCGCCCCACTAGACGTAATGCGCCGTGCGAATCTTGAAGTTGATGTTATCTCAGCAAACAATGAAGATTTTATTACAAGTGCACATAATGTTAAGATAATGGCAGATAAGAAAATTGAAGAAATAAACAATATACTAGACTATGATGCAATAGTAATTCCTGGAGGTATGCCTGGAAGTACTTTACTTCGTGATAATAAAAAAATTATTGAATTTTATCAAACAATGTATAATTCTGGAAAATTAGTTGCCGCTATCTGTGCAGCCCCTATAGTACTAAGCGCTGCCGGTATAACTGTTGATAAGGAAGTAACTTCTTATCCTGGATTTGATAAAGAAATTAATTGTAAAACTTACAACTCTGAAAAAGCCGTTGTAGTAGACAAAAATGTAATTACTGCACAAGGTCCTGCTGTAGCTATTTTATTTGGTTACGAAATAGTAAATTACTTATTACAGGACAACACTGCAGAAGATGTTAAGCAAGCTATGTTAGTTCCAGTTTTAAAAAATAATCTTTAATCACAGCCCACTCTAAAACCCACTAGGTAAAACTAAATTTACTTAGTGGGTTTTTGATATACTATTTAGTTAATTCTTCTAATTCTTTCATAGCTGCTAACACTACTTCTGGAGTACATACATCTACAGCTAATTTGAATGATTCTTTATCACTTGCAGCAAATTCTGCAATTTTTTGCATTTTAGCTTCAACATCTTCTACTACATTTACACATGCTAAGTTATAAGCAAGGTTATTTTCTTTATAGAATGGAACTAATTTTTCCACTTCATCTTTTTTACCTTCCGCTAATAATTGCACTAAAATACCATAAGAAACTTTTGTTCCGTGTAATACACTATGAGTTTCTTCAACTAATGTCATACCATTATGCACAGCATGTGCCCCTGCCATACGACCGTAATGAACTGCGAACATCCTACACATCCAGAGATTGCAAATACAGTGTCTACTGCATTTTTAAAGCTCTCTGTAACTTCTTTTTTATCTAAAGCTTCTAAAGCTCCGTTTGCATCACGTAATAATACGTCACGAGTAATTTTTGCTGCTTCTAATCCCATTCTAACTAATGGATCATTATATTTGTTATTTCTTTCTACTAATACTACTGCTTCATACCATTTAGCAAGTGTATCACCGATACCTGCTACAAAGTATTCTTTTGGAGATTCTAACAATAAATCTAAATCTACTACACATGCATATGCCGTACGTTTAAAGTAAGCTACTTCTCTGAATGTTTTATCTGGATGATAAACAGCAGCTACCGGTGCATATGGTGCACAAGTCGCAATTACTGTAGGTACAGTCATATATTCTTTATTTAATACACTAGCTACACCTTTGGCAGTATCGATAACACGACCTCCACCTACTCCAAGTACTACGTCAACATCTTGCCCATATTCATCCGCAATACGTTGCATATCCTCATATGATGATGTTCCATCATACTTAGCTACTCTGAATTCTCTATTACCTTTATAGAATTTTTTGAAAGCTGCATAAGATTTTTCTCCAGTAACAATTAAAGGAGTTTTAAAACCTTCTAATCTACTATCAAGTGCCGATAACGCGCCACTTCCTGAAATATATTCACTCACTCCTGGTCTTGATACATTTGCTAATTCAAACATTTAACATCGCTCCTTTATTGTTGAAAATTTTTTAACTAATTACGATTATAACATTTCCGACAATTAAAATCAATAGTTAGTTAAAATAAATTTGTTTTCTGACAATTTAATGTTATAAAAAATAATTGCTAGTTATACATAGCAATATCGTAATACTAGCAATTATTTTATTAACTTTATCTAGGATAAAATATAGTACCTTCTCTTTTAGTTTCACCTTTTGTGATTGATTCTACTATAGTACTAGCTTTTTCTAAAGCAACTATTTTCCCATCTAACTTTTCTATTAGTATTTTTCTTCCTTTATACGGACTATATAAACTTGCTTCGATACTTTCTATTCTTAAATAATAATTCATATCAAAGTTATTTTCTTTTAACATATTTTTTATTTGTTCTAGGTTATCTTCATTATAATCAACGTATTCAAAAAGTTTTCTATTAAGTAATCTATCAGCCAAATCAGCAGCTATTTTATCGTCTTTTTCTTGGATTAAAGTACAACAGTACAATAATGAATTTTCATCTAATCTAAAGTATTCTTCAACAGTCACTTCTGATTTTTCTAAAAATGGAACTAAAACTTTTATATCAGAATAATCTTTATTTACTTTAAAAATATCATTTAACCTTTTAAATAATTGGATAAATACCGTTTCATAGCTTCTAGCTACAGGATGATAGTACACTTGCCAATACATTTGATAACGAGCCATAATATAATCTTCTACACTATGAATACCTGTATACTTAACAACCAGTTGCTTTCTATCATCATCTATTTTTCTAACACGCATAGTTCTCAAAATTCTCTCAAGATCAAATTGTCCATAACTTGTCGCTGTAAAATATGAATCACGCAATAAATAATCCATTCTATCTGCATCCAGTTGTCCAGATACAATTTGATTTAATATATCATTTTTATGAGTGTGTTGAATAATCGCAACAATATCATGTGGTAAGTTTTTAGAAACTTTACTTAAAACTGCATTAAGTTCTGTATTTCCTAAAATTATCTTTACAGTGTAGTCTTCGTGACTGTGATTTGTTACATGCTCAAATGCATGAGAAAAAGGTCCGTGACCTACATCGTGCAGTAATCCAGCAAGCATAACAGATACTTTATCATACTCACTTAACTCGTTACTTAGCGACTTAATTTCTGTAACCATTCTTCGAACTATTTCATACACTCCTAAAGAATGTGAAAAACGTGAGTGTTCTGCTGTTGGATATACCTGAAAATCTCCACCTAATTGTCGAATACGTCTTAATCTTTGAAATTCTTTACTATCTATACATTGCCATACTACTTCATAATTAATATGAATATAACTATGTACAGGATCTTTTAAAACTTTTGTTTCATCTAATTTTCTAAATTCCATCTTTTTTCCTCTATATAAAATATGTTAAATGTTTACTCTTTTCCCTTTTATTATATCAGAGGCAAAAAAAAAGACAAGCCTAAGCTCATCTTTTTCGTTATTAATCTTATTTTTCGTCTACAACGTATGGTAAAAGTGCCATGTGTCTAGCTCTTTTAATTGCTGTAGTTAACATTCTTTGATACTTAGCTGAAGTACCAGTTACACGACGTGGTAAGATTTCCACGTTCTGAAATGAATTTTTTAAGTAATTCTACGTCTTTGTAATCGATAGTTTCGATGTTATTTTTAGTGAAATAACATACTTTTTTACGACGACGCATGTTGTTACGACGATTGTTATTTACTGCCATTGTGCATGTCCTCCTATGTAATTTTAGTCTTCTTTAAACGGATTTACTACATCCTGCATGAAGTCATCATCTAAGTTACTTGGGAAGTTTTCCCCAAAATCAGAGAATGATGAACTGTCATTAATAAAATCTTGCATAGCTGAATTAGCTTGCCCTTGGTTTTGATTAGTATTGTTATAATAATTTTGATTATTATTAAACGAAGGTTGTGATTGAGGTTGATTAAAACTCATAGAGTCAAAACCGTTGTTTTGTCTATTTGAACTAGATTTAGATTCAAGGAATTGGATTCTGTCAGCTACTACTTCAGTAACATAAACAGTGTTACCATCTTTACCTTGATAATTTCTAGTTTGAATTCTACCTTCTACACCGATTAAACTACCACGCCCTAAAAAACGAGCCATGTTTTCTGCTTGTTTTCTAAAAGCAACGCAGCTTATAAAATCAGCTTGTCTTTGACCGCTTTGGTCAGCAAATGTTCTATTTACAGCAATTGTAAAATAAACCATCGGTATATTCGAACTAGAATATCTTAGTTCTGGATCTTTTGTTAATCTTCCTACTAATACTACGTTATTAATCATAGTAAGCCACCCCTTATTTTTCTAATCTAACTACCATGTGACGGATGATATCATCGCTAATTTTTGCTAAACGATCGAATTCTTTTGTAGACGCATCTGTTTCTGAAGTTAATTCTACTACATAGTAGTAAGCATCGCTGAAGTCTTCGATTTCATAAGCTAGGCGTTTTTTACCTAAATCTTTAACTTCTACTGCTTCTGCACCTTCTGAAAGAATATTTACGAATCTTTCAACCACAGCTTTTTTAGCTTCTTCTTCAATACGTGGTTGAACAGCAAACATTACTTCATATTTTCTCATGTGTGTGTTACCTCCTTTTGGTCTTTGCGACTCTCTATTTTTCAAGAGAGTAAGGAGTAATAAAATTACTCTAGCGAATATTATATCAAGTATAGAGATAAAAATCAATAGATATCTCTGATTTTATGATTATTTTTCAAAATACTTTTTCTTATAATATTATCACTAACCAAACATACTGAAAAACGTAAACTATATCCTTAAAACAAGTACTTAACCTACAATAAATTAACTATATAATAGAGAAAGTTATATTGATACTACTAATAATAAAAGACAGTATTTTTATATTTTTTTCTTAATATAATCTATACAATTATTATATCTAAATTAAAAAAATTAAATCACTCTAAAATTTAACATATAATTTTCTTTTCAATATAAATGATTAAATTTATATAATACAATAAAAATCAACAACAAAAAAATGTAGATTTCATTAATTTTTGAAAAAAATTATTCCATTAATGAAATGTTCATTTATATTATTTTTTTGTATGTTAGAAAGTATTATTTACAATTAATTTATGCGAACTCGTAATCCCTTACTTTATTTTTTTCAAAAAAATTGTTTTTTTCACCTTAGATATTAGCTATACAAAGCTTTTTATTATTCTATTAAAAAAATATATTATAAAATGATAACTAATAGAAATTATCATTTACAAAAAAAATTAATTCTAACCCTAGTTTTTATTATTTATACAAATATAATTAAGGTAATTAACCTATTTCATCTGTTATACAATTACATGTATTATAACAGACAGAAAATCATTAACAAATATTTTAGTGTTAACTTTTGTAGGTTTTTGAACTGTATATCTAAAAACTTCATTACCTATACAAATAAAAAAATACAGCTGTCTTTTTCTTTTTTTAATTTTAATAAATTTTCATTAATTTTTCTATGCTTCGGTTTTCATTTTTAATATTACTTTTTTTCCTATGTTACACTATCTGTAAATGGTAGTCGACACCAAATAAAAACTAAAGTTTCAACTTTAATCTTAAAAAAATTATCTAAATTTTCTAGATAGTTTTTACAAATAACAAACATAATAAAATTATAAAAGGAAAATTTCGGGAGGAATTTATTATGGCGAAAGAAAAAGTTACAACTGTTGATCCAGTTGAAGAAGTAAACAATCTTGTTAGTAAAGCATTAGTGGCTTTAGAAAAATTTAAAGAAATTGAGTGTCAAGAAAAAATCGATAAAATCGTTCATGCGGCTGCAGTTGCAGCATTAGATCAACATGGACCACTTGCAATCGCTGCTGTTGAAGAAACAGGACGTGGTTTAGTAGAAGACAAAGCGATTAAAAACTTATTCGCTTGTGAATACATTACTAACAACTTACGCGATCTAAAAACAGTAGGTATTGTTGATAAAGATGAATCAGATGGTTTAACTACAATTGCAGAACCAGTTGGTGTTGTTTGTGGTATCGTACCAACAACTAACCCAACATCTACTACAGTATTTAAATCTCTAATCTGTCTAAAAACTCGTAATCCAATTATCTTCAGCTTCCACCCATCTGCAAACGAGTGCTCTAAACAAGCAGCTCGTATAGTTTACGAAGCAGCAGTTAAAGCTGGAGCTCCTGAAGGATGTATCCAATTCATTGAAAAACCATCGTTAGATGCAACAAATGCATTAATGAAACATGATGGTGTTGCAACAATTCTTGCTACTGGTGGTGGAGCAATGGTTAAAGCAGCATACTCTTGCGGTAAACCTGCTTTAGGTGTTGGACCTGGTAACGTACCTGCTTACGTACATAAAGATGCAAAACTTAAACAAGCAGTTAACGATATCGTACTAAGTAAAGCTTTCGATAACGGTATGATTTGTGCCAGTGAACAAGCAGCTATCGTTGATACTGAACACTACAAAGAGTTCATCGAATTAATGAAAAAACACCATGTATACTTCGTTAACAAAGAAGAAAAAGCTAAACTTGAAGAATTATTATTCGGAGCAAAAGCTAACTCTAAAAACTGTGCTGGCGCTAAATTAAATGCTGACGTAGTTGGTAAATCAGCTGAGCACATTGCTGAACTTGCTGGATTCAAAGTTCCTAAAGGAACAATTATCTTAGCTGCTGAAGTTAAAGAAGTAGGAGAAAACGAACCTCTTACTCGTGAAAAACTATCTCCAGTTATCGCAGTAATTAAATCTCTAAGCACTGAAGATGGTATTGAAAAATCTCGTCAAATGGTTGAATTTAATGGTTTAGGCCACAGTGCTGCTGTACATACTCAAGACGAAGAGGTTGCTGAACAATTTGGTAAGTAGTTCCTGCTTGCCGTATCTTATGGAACACTCCAGCTACATTCGGTGGTATCGGGGATGTATATAACTCACTTATCCCATCACTAACTCTTGGATGTGGTAGCTACGGAGGAAACTCAGTATCTGGAAATATCGGAGCTGTAAACCTACTTAACTATAAAATTATTGGGCGTAGAAACAACAACTTACAATGGTATAAAATTCCCCCAAAAGTATACTTTGAGCCAAACGCAATTAGATACTTAAGTGAAATGGAGGGTTTAGAGAGAGTGATGATCGTAACTGATGAGTCTATGGTTAAACTTGGATTCGCTCAGCGCATCATTGACCAATTAAACCGCCGTAAAAATAAAGTTGCTTACGAAGTATTCGCTGGAGTAGAACCTAACCCAGACATTACGACAGTAAAACGTGGATTAGAAATTATGAATTCATTCAAACCAAATGCTATCGTATCTCTAGGTGGTGGATCAGCAATCGACGCTGGTAAAATCATGTGGTTATTCTACGAAAGACCAGACGCAGACTTCAAAGAATTAATTCAAAAATTCTCTGATATCAGAAAACGTACTGTAAAATACCCTCACTTAGGAAACAAAGCTAAATTTATCGCTGTTGCTACAACTTCTGGTACAGGTAGTGAGGTTACACCATTCGCAGTTATCTCTGATAAAGAACATGATAAAAAATATCCACTAGCTGACTATGCTTTAACACCAAACGTTGCTATCGTTGACCCTAACTTAGTAATGACTGTGCCAGCTAGACCAACTGCTGCTACTGGTATGGACGTATTAACTCACGCTACTGAGGCATACACTTCTATCTTAGCAAATGACTACACAGATGGTATCGCACTTCAAGCAATTAAGATTGTATTTGAAAACTTAGAAAAATCTGTTAAAGAATTCGACAGAGATGCTCGTGAGAAAATGCATAACGCATCTTGCTTAGCTGGTATGGCGTTCTCTAACGCATTCTTAGGTATCTGTCACTCAATGGCACACAAAATTGGTGGTAAATTCCACACAATTCACGGTGAAACAAACGCTACATTACTTCCATACGTAATCAAATACAATGGTACACAACCAGGTAAATTATCAATCTGGCCTAAATATGAACACTACAAAGGAGCAGAAAAATTCCAAGATATCGCTCGTATGTTAGGACTTAAAGCTGATACTCCTGAAGAAGCAGTAGATTCTTACGCACAAGCAGTATTCGAACTTGGTAAACGTGTAGGAACTCCAATGAGCTTCAAAGACCACGGTGTAGATTACGATAAATTCAAAGATGCACTAAAAACTCTTTCATTAGATGCATACGAAGATCAATGTACACCAGCTAACCCTCGTCTAGCTCTTCTTAAAGACTTAGAAGGAATTATGGAAGCTGCATGGCATGGATTTGACAAGAAAAAATACGAAGAAAATAAATAGTATTTGAAGATTTATCATTAATATTTGCTGTTTACTTCTTAACCCCCGCCCTTAAATTAGGGTGGGGGTTTTTATTTATATTCTATCTCTTGTAAAATACTCATACATATCTTCTCTAAGAGGTGTTTGTATTTTATAATAAAATTGGATTACAGTATCTCCGCTTCTTTCTCTATGGACCAGCTTTGGTTCACCTACGGTTTTCATCTCACCTAAAAAGTAGAAAATCCTTGCTCCATCTTTATCTTCTTTATTCTTTCTCATAAATAAATAGATTTTTGTATCATCATTATAAAAGTACTCACACTCTTTAGATTCTAAATTACGTCTAGGCTTAGACATTGATGTAAAACCATTATCCGGTAAAAATCCATGCGTATAATCTCTATTAAATGAATTTTCATCAATATCATAATTTATAAATACTGGCAGAGTTTTCGTTCTCTCATCATATTTATAACCACCTATCGCAAGCGGAACGTAGTTTATTCCCCATGAGAATAACTCACAAATATCTTCAAAGCTATATTTTTCATATAAAACAAAGTTAGTATCTCTATATAGACGATCTTTATAATACTTATTGTATCTATAGATTCCATACTCAACTAATTCAATTAGCAGTTCTCTGAAAGCTTCATACTGCAGTTCCTTTTCAAATTCTTTTGATATTTTTAGCATACTACTATTCTCATCTAAAAATATACAATCACTAAATTTCTTTTTCGTGACACTACTAGTTACAAAGTTATTCGTTAGTATTTTTTTACTAACTTCTAGTTCATAATCAGCTATAAACTTATTATATTCAGCCAACATAATGTCTTTGAACTTTCCTTCAATATTCTTCGTATCACCCGTAAGAAGTAAACTTAGAATTTGTAACTCTTCTATTTTTTTACTAAGTATTAGATTGGTAGATACAAAGTTCAACATATTTTCTGCCGTTTTTGATAATTGACCTTTGTATTTAAATTGACGTTCCTTCTTAGTAAGAAAAGTATAATAACTTCCTGCTACTTCAAAAATTTTCTTAATATCTAATGCATCATAATTTTCAAAATCATAGTATGTTGGAATTCTTCCTAGTTTATTTTTTAATTTACTATACTCTGTAGCAATAAAAATCCATGTGTTTAGCTTAACATTATCTATAGCACTGTATATTCTTTGTTTCGAAATTTCATCAAAATGAATAGTAGATGTTCCCGGTAGATATCTTGTTCCTTGCGATAAAAATTTTCTAACTGTATCTTTATCATAACTATTATCTCCAGATAAAGCTACTGGAATTAGAAAGTTATTTTTATAGTTTGCGATAAAATCTATAATAACAACGAAGTCTTTATCTTTACTTTTTCTAAGTCCTCGACCAAGTTGTTGAATAAATACTATAGCACTTTGCGTTGGACGTAACATTACTACTTGATTAACTTCCGGAATATCTACACCTTCGTTAAAAATATCAACGGTAAAAATATAATCAAGAACATCACCCGAATCAGCAACTAATCTTTCAACTTCTCTTTCTCGTCTTTCTTGACTATCTTCTCCTGTTAGACTAGTAGTTTTAAAACCTCTTTTATTGAATTCATCACTCAGTGCTTTTGCCTCTTGTTTGAAGAACAAAAGACAAGCCTTTAACTCTATTACCTGAATAGCTGTAATAGTTTATTCTATCGATGATATGATTGACACGTTTATCTGAATATAACTTAGAAAAATCACTAAGTTCATCTATCGGTTGACCATCAATTTCTAAATCACTAATACCAAAATAATGAAACGGACATAATAAATCATTTTCCATAGCTTCTTTTAGACGAACTTCGTAAACTATATTGTTATTAAATAACTCATAAATATTAAAACTATCTGTTCTATCAGGACTAGCTGTCATACCAAGATAAAAAGTAGGTCTAAAATAATCCATTACCCTCAAGTAACTTTCGGCACCTGCCCTATGTACTTCATCAATAATAATTTCATCAAAATGATTTTTAGAAAAACTTTGATAAACTTCTTTCTTTGATATAGTCTGAATCGTCGCAAAAATAAAATCCGCTTCAGTATTTTTATTCTGTCCAGTTAATAAGCCATATGAACGATTATTTCCAAAAATTAGTTTAAAAGTTTCCAGAGCTTGTCTTGCTATTTGTTCACGATGCACTATAAATAAGACTTTTTTAGCATCTATACTCTTCATCCCAAAGGCTGCCGCAAATGTTTTTCCAGTACCAGTCGCAGAAATTAATAATCCTCTATTATCTTGTTCTCTTAGCTTCTCTAGATTTTTTATAAAACTTTGTTGCATCTTATTAGGATTGATTTCCTCGGAAATAATCTTTTCTTCTTTCTTACTTCGAGTATTATTAACGCTAAAGTTTTTAATATACTTTTCTCTAATATCACTATACTTTACAGATTGATTCCATAGTGAATTAAACTCTTCTAGTACCTTAGAACTATGTTCTAAATCTTCTTCAACTAAAGTATTCCATTCTTTATTAATAGTTAATGCTGCGCTCGTTAGATTTGAACTCCCCATTAAAATATTCCATTTATGACCTTGTCTAAAAGATACCCCTTTGTATGAAGCCATGCTTGTTTTTTTCACTATCATAAATCTTTAATTCAATATTTTTAAATTTATTTAATTTATCTAGCGCTTTAGGGGTATTAAAATACAAATAGTTTGTCGTTAAAATTTTACCCGGAATATTTCTTTTTTCCAAATCCTCTAAAACTTGAAGCAAGCTAGTTATACCACTCTCAGAAATAAATGCTACACTAAAGATAAACTCGTCACATTGTTCTAATTCTTTTTCTAAAGTACTCAGGACCTTTTGGGCTTCTAAATAATTATTATAAATAAATGTATTTTTCATTGTCACCCTCCTTTAGAATTATTAACCATTAATTATTTCATAAGTAATTAAAGCTTCTTTCATAACTTTAACATTATGTACCCTAACCATTCTCGCTCCACGTTTTACCGCTTCTATCGATAAAGCTGCACTTACTATATCCCTATCTTTTGGATTAGTATTTCCTCCTAAGACATAATCTGTAGTTCTTTTTCTACTTACTGCATATAAAATTTCACAACCTAATGAATTAAGCAATTCTAGTTTTCTAGTTATTTCTAAATTAGCTTCTGCAGTTTTTCCAAATCCCATACCTGGATCTAAAATTATATTTTCTTTTTTCACTCCTGCTTTTAAACAAATATCTACACTTTCGCTAAGTTCACGAACTACCTGTTCAATTTCATGACCTTCTTTAACACCACCATTATGCATTACAAAAATTGGAATATTATATTTAGCCGCAACTTCAGCCATATTACTTCCTTTGACTCCATTAACATCATTTAAAGCATCAATACCTTCTTTAATCATATACTCAGCAACTGTCGGTTTATATGTATCAATACTAAAGCATACATCAGGAAATTCTTTTCTTAAAGTTGGAAATACACTTTGTAGTCTAGCTAGTTCATCTTCCTCACTTACAACCGTAGAACCTGGGCGAGTCGACTCCGCACCGATATCAATAATATCAGCACCTTCTTCAACCATCTTACGTACTCCTTCGATTGCCGCTTCTACATCATAAAAATCTCCACCATCAGAAAAAGAATCCGGAGTAAAGTTCAGTATCCCCATAATTAAATATTTTTTTTCATTTAAAAGTTTTCTAAGTTTATTCATGTTTTCACCTTATATATTTTTTTCTAACTATTCTATTATATCACTTTTATAGTATAGTTTTCAGTTGAAATATTTTACTTATAAAAATCAGCACTTTATCCCAATAATGCTATCTTACTAAAAATATATGGTATAATAATAGAGATTATAAATTATAAACGAAATTAAGGAGAAAGTTATGCAAGATTTTTATCGCACAATTTGGTGATTATGCACCATTAATATTTTTTTATTACTAGCATCTATTCTCCCTATTTTTTTATTTCCACCTGGAATATTTTCTATTATAGGTGGTTACTTATTCGGCTTTAAACTCGGAGCTATTCTTACTATTACAGCCGCAATTGTATATACTAATGTAATGTTTCTTATATCAAGATACTTCGCAAGAGATTATATCGAAAAATTTCTAGTACGCAAATTATCATTAAAAGAGTTTAATAGAATATTTGGTATTAAAGAAAATAAGCTAGCTGTATTTTTAATAATATTTAGACTGATTCCTATTTTTACCTAATAGTGTTGTAAGTTATTCATATGGACTTACTAGAATTTCATTTGAAAACTATTTTATAGCTAACCTTATTGGACTTATTCCCGGACGATTAATTTGGCTAAACTTTGGCTCTACACTTAATAATATTTGGAGTTTAGAATTTCTACATGCTTTACTACTAGTATTACTGTTTATAGGGATTGGAATTTTTGCCACAAAAAGAATGGATTAACATAGCAAAAAAATGCTAAGCAATTTATATTTGCTTAGCATTTTTTTCATAATATATTTTAATTCTGGAGATTTTTAAGACCTCATCTATCTTAAACCCTAACTTTTCATACATATTCAATACATATTTATTAGAGGCAAAAACTGTTAAAGTTACACTCTCAATATTTTTATCGCTAAATAAAAACTTCAAAAACTCTTTCAGCACTGCTTTTCCAAACCCTTGTCCTGTTTTTTGAGGATTTATTATAAATCTACCTATATGAGCATTATTATTTTTCAAATCGAATAATTTGTATTATACCTATAAACTCTTCTTTATTAAAAAAATTGAGAAATACATTATCCATTTTTTTGTATCTTATCTATATCTAATGGATAGGTAATTTTAGTTCCCATCCATTGTTTTTTTGGAATTTTTCTCCTTTTTTTCATTTGACCAATCGCATAATAACAAAAGAATTATTTATATTTATTCCATTTTCTAGTCTAATATCCATATCTACACCCTCACAAATACTATTATTTACTCTCCATCGCATTCTTTACAAAATTATTCAAGATAAATTTCTAAAAAAACTGTATCTTTTATTCACTCAATATTTTCTTACATTATTTCTAATTCTATAAAGTGCTCTAGCTAATAATGACCATCTAGATTCATTTTTTTAATATCATATAAACCATCTATATTAATTTTTCTTCTCTACTAAACTACTTTTTCTCTTTGTCTTAATACAGTTAAATTATATCACAAAATGATAGAAATTATATCCTTTACAATTAAGCATTTCTCATTATAAAATTAAATGTATATTATAAAATGTGGAGCTTATTATGAATTGTAAAATAAAATTTGAAAAATATTTAAAAGAAAATAATTTAATAGATAAACATAATATTTTAGAGCTTTTTGATAAATTAGACTTAGAAACACTAGCTGAAAAACTACATACCCTTGATGAAGATAACGTCGTTAATTTCGCTATTGAATGTGTATGCGAAGAACTACTTATTACATCATCTTATAAAATCGAACGTACTGGTATGAAACTAGGACTTCATAGAATGGAGCATATCCTTGAGCTTTTTGACCATCCTGAAAAAGATCTTAAAGTTATCCATGTAGCTGGAACTAATGGTAAAGGTTCAACTAGCTCTTATATTAAAGACGTACTTAAAACAAAATATCGAGTTGGTTTCTATTCAAGCCCTGGAATGCTTAGTTTCAACGATAGAATTCGTGTTAATGATGAGTTTATTTCATATAAAGAGGCATATAGATTATTTAAACTAGTTCAAGAAACTTACGATAAAAACAATCCTGATCCAAATGACAAACTATCATTTTTTGAAATCATCACAGGTGTAGCTTTATTATACTTTAGAGATCAAAAAACTGATTTTGTTATTATGGAAGTAGGTCTTGGTGGTCGTTATGATGGAACGAATATCTTTAAAAATAAAGAATTATCAATTATTACAAAGATTGGTTTAGATCATACTGCTATTTTGGGAGATACTCTTGAAAAAATCGCTTATGAAAAAGGTGGAATTATCCAAGAAAATGATCATATCCTTATGTACCCGGCAAAAGATAGTGTAGTCAATGTAATTAAAGATATCTGCGAAGAAAAACATGCAACTCTTAATATTTTAGATACTACTGACATTGAAATTAAAGAAGTAAATGCTCGAGGGAATGTCTTTAGTTTTAAAAACGGAACTTACTCAACAAAAATGGTAGGTGAGCATCAAGTTTACAATGCATCTTTAGCGTTAAGTGCAATATTTAACTTACGTGAACGTGGAATAATAGATATCGACAACTCTATTATAAAAGAAGCTCTAGCCACGTCAGTCTGGGTTGGACGTTTAGAATGGATAAGAGAAAATATTCTATTAGACGGAGCTCATAACAACGATGGTATTGATAGCTTAGTTGCATATCTTAATAAACAACAATTCTCAAAACTAACTGTACTATTAGGTATTCTAGAGGATAAAGATTACAAAGATATGATAGAAAAATTAAAAACAATTTCTGCAAAATTCTCAGCAACAAAAGTACCTATAGAAATCAAAGAATCAAACTTAGATAATCTAATAGCAAGTTTTGGTAGTACACATGTTACAAAATACAAAACTATGAACTGCATTAGCTAACATAATACCTAACTTAGAAAACGATGAGATTTTCCTAATCACTGGATCACTATACTTGATTTCAGCAGTTAGAAAAGAAATACTTGAGAAATATTAACACAAAAAGAACCGATAACTTAATATCGGTTCTTTAATTTATTTATAGTTTTTTTCAAAATGGGCTATTGCTGCCGCAAAATCTTTCAACCACGTGAGTAGCCTTATCTTTTACATCCTCTGGAGCACGGTCCATACAGTACGAAACATCAGCACTTTCAAACATATCCACGTCATTACCTGAATCTCCTAAAGCAATAACACGATCGTATCCTGACTTAATCGTTTCTATTCCACTTGCTTTAGAAATATTTTTTGCTGTTATTTCCATACGAGTTGAACCAGATTTGAAGATTTCTACTTCTGGAAATTTCTCCTTCATATCTGTGTAGAATCTTTCTAAATCTTCAGCTTTTGGACGAACATTTATTTTATATATAGTTTTTCCTTCTAGATAAGGGAATGGATCTTCTTTACAAATAAGTTCCATATTCCAAAGTCTTTCTACTTTTTCATGTTGAAAATTCCCAATACGTTGATTCCCGTCTAAAGCATCAAAAATCAATTTTGCATTTTTTAAGTATTCAAAAATTTCTCCTACCGCATTTTCTGGTATATGTTTTTCGAATAATACTTTATCTTTTTGAGTTATTATTGCTCCATTAAAACCTATCATATGTGTTACATCAAGGCTGTTTTGATCTTCCACATATTTTATTTCAGTTATAGATCTTCCTGTTGCAACTGAGAAATCACCATATTTTTTTGCGATATGGTACGCTTTTAAATCATCTTCTGCTACTGACACAGAATTTTTAACAAAAGTACCATCTAAGTCTGTAACAAATAGATTTTTCATAAGAATTACTCCTCCATACCAAGCATATCTTGGATTTCCATTTTTAATACATTAGCATGAGCTCCGTAAATTGATTGCATTTGCATATCACTTTCCGCAAATCCCATAGCTCCTAATTTCTTAGTAATTGTATTTTGATCAACTAAGCTCTTATCTTTAACATTAATTCTTAATCTAGTAATACATGCATCAACTGCTTCAATATTATCTGGACCACCATGAGCTTTAACAAGAGCTACTGCTTGTTTATGAATACCTTCCTTAGTTTTAGGAACAGTCTCCATAACTTCATCACTTGAAGTTTCTTCAACTTTAGCTTCTTTAGTTTCTTTACCTATAGTTGCAATCTCAACTCCGTATTTAGCACGAGCTTCGTTTTTATTAGATAAACGAACTTCATCACTATCTTCACGACCAGGTGTTTTAAGGTCAAATTTAACAATCATAAATCTGAATACAACATAGTAGATAAAGAAGTAAACTATACCTACAAGTGGTACTAACCAATATTTTGTTTTTGGCCCTTGAAGAACACCGTAGATAACCCAGTTAATGAATCCGTGTCCTGTTGGAGTAGCAACCCCGGCACCTAACATATGCATTACGAATAATGCTGAACCAGCTAAGAATGCGTGCACGATGTAAAGGATTGGTGCTACGAATAAGAATGTGAATTCGATTGGTTCAGTGATACCTGTTAAGAATGAAGTACCCGCTGCTGCGAATAATAATGAACCTACAACTTTACGTTTTTTCTCGTCAGCTGTTTTGTACATTGCATAAGCTGCACCAGAAAGACCGAACATGAAGTAAACGAATTTACCACCATTGAAACGAGTGATATTTGGATCAACGTGTTTGATGTTTGGATCAGCAAGAGATGCTAAGTAAGCGTTGATTGTACCAACAACACGTTTTCCTCCGATTTCCCAAGCTCCACCTAATTCTGTAGTACGAACCGGCCAGTTTAGACCGTGGTGAAGACCGAATGGAAGTAAAGCACGCTCTAGTAAACCGTATAAGAACGTTCCTATTGGACCCGATTTAAGAATGAATACAGAAAGTACACTGATACCTTTTTGGATTGGAGGCCAAACGAAGAATAATCCACTTGCTACTGCCGCCATAACTACCATAGTTGCTATCGGTACAAAACGTGGTCCACTGAAGAATCCAACTACTGTTGGAAGTTGTACTTTAACTGCCCACTTATGAACGAAGTAAACAACAATACCTACTATAATACCTCCGAATACACTAAGGTCCATAGTTTGAATACCCTAAAACTTTAGTCTGCATGGCATTAGATAATGCTAATTTTGCATCGTTACCTGACATTTTAGATGTATCAACTAATTTTCCACTGAATTTTAATAGGAAGTTTAGTATGTAATGTAACACCATAAAACCTAATAAACCTGATAGTGCTGCTGAACCTTTTTCACGTTTAGCTAGACCTACCGCTACACCTACCGCAAAAATTATAGGAAGATTGTCAAAAGCTGTATCTCCTAATGCGATAAAGAATTTCATAATAAACTGCACTACTGAATTGTTTAGTGCAGGGAACATTTTTAATGTATTAGTATTACTGAAATGCAGTACCAATACCTTTAATAATACCTGCACCCGGAAGTACAGATACTGGTAATAAGAACGAACGTCCGAATTGCTCGAAAGCAGAAACGAATTTATTTTTTTTCTTTGCCATTACCTTTCTCCTTTTTCTATTTTTTATGACTATATTATAACAGAACTAAATTTATATTTTCAAATATTGCTTAAAAAAATTTCTTAATTTTGTAAAAATTTTACTTTTTAAAGTAAAATTTTTACTATCTTTATAAAACAGCTATGTAATCACTTTCTTTTTTTATTAGTTTTGTGGTATTATACATTATATTATTTATCCAAAATAAATTTTTTAGTAAATTTTTACTCTAAGAGGTATTCTATGTTTTTTGAAAATTTAAAAGAAAACTACGATAAGTTATCTATATCTGAACAGCAAGTTATAGATTTTCTAATGAAACAACCTGCTGTTGAAACAACTACATTAAAAAAAATTAAACAAGAGGTTCTAGTATCTTCTTCTACTGTTATAAGGGCATGTAAGAAGCTTGGTTATAACACTTTTAACGATTTACGTTATGATATTAGACTAAGTAAAGAATTAGAAAAGAGCAAAGAGGCAACCCTGTCATCTAATTTTAACCAGTTAAAAGATCAGCTAACTATCGAATTTAACCGTACTATGTCTATTTTAAATCAAGAGGATTTTGATAGTTTTGCTGAAACAATAGTAAACGCTAGAAGAATCTTTTGTATTGGTAGTGGATCTAGTTATATGGTAGTAGCTGATTTTAATAGAAAGCTTAAGTTAGTTGACTTATGGGCAAATGACTACTTTGAATTGTATAGTATCCAAAGGATTCCTGAAATTTCTACAGATAAAGATGTAATAATCACATTCTCCCTAGGTGGTGCTTCTAAAGAAATAAATGAAAGTATTTTATCTGCAAAACAAAATGGTACTAAGGTTTTAGCAGTTACTAGTTTAACCGCTAGTCCTTTAGCTAAAATTAGTGATCAGGTTATTAATATTTATGATGCCCCTAAAAAGCTAGAAAAAAAATTCGTTCACGACTAATGTTAAACGTTGTTGCTATTATACTTTTTGAAATTATAGTAAGTAAACTTAATAATAAATAAAGAGCTTTGAGATATTTTTTTCTCAAAGTTCTTTTGGTTTTTAGTATATATTAGATATTATTTTCTAGTTTTTTTATTTTTTACTTTGTTTTTGGGAACTCGTTTTGATGTACCGATATTCCAAACCGCTTCATCTTGTGAAGCTATTTCTTTGTAGATATTGGAATTTGTTTTAGTATTTTTAGTAGTTTTTTTACTTTCTTCTTTTTTAGGTGATGGTTTTGAACCTAATCCGTAAACTGATGAGTAAACAGGAGATGGTTTGAAACTTACCAACACTTCTTGTATTAGGGTGATATTGTACTTGTTTCCATCATAGTATTTACTACAGATTTTTTAGGAACATTTACTGTGCTTTGTAGAGTATTTTTCAAAAATAGCATCAAGTATTTTTTGATTTTTCTCTATTTTCTCTTTACTTACTGGTCTATATCCTCTGTCAATAGTTTTATATTCACCTAATGCATTTCCTTTATCACTATCAAAGTAGCTATAAACGTCTTCAGTATAAAGTTTTTCAGTATATTCAATTCCAGTAGTTTCTTCTACTTCCTCTGTTTGAGTTACTGGTTCAACCTCTTCTACTTTTTGAGCTGGCTTAACCTCTTCTTCAGTAGTATTAGCTCTTTCCCTTACTGCTTCTTGACGTTTTTCAACAACTTCATAAGGAACTGTTTTTTCTTCTGTAAATTTATCAACATCATTAGCTACATGTAGTTGCTGTTTTTTATTAGCTGTAATATCTTTTAGTAAACTATCGATATTTACATTATCAGTATTTTCTTCTAGATAGTTTTGTTCTTCTAATTCAACTATCTCGCCTTCATCTAAATGATAGTCACTATAACCTTCTAATCTATCTTTCTTAGGTTCTTTAATTTCATCATATTCTTCTACTTCAATATCTTCTATCTTAGCAACTTCTTCAACTAAATCTACCTCGTCTTCTTCTTTTTCTTCAAGGTTTTCAAGTTTTTCTTTTTCTTGTTTTATTTCTTCAAGGTTAGAATTTAACTCTTCTATTTCTTTAGTTGTTTCGTCTTTCTCATCTTCTATCTCGATATTTTCTGATTCAATAAGTTCATCTAAAGTTACATTTTCTTTCTCATCACTTAGATCAGTATCTTTATAATCAGTAGTAGTTTCTACTTCTTCTACCTCTTCTTTATTGCGAGATTCCACACTAGTTTTTCTAGTAGTTCTATCTATATCATCTTCAAAAAGTTCTTCATTTCCACCAAGTATATCATTAACACTTGTGTATTTTACTCTTTCACGACGTTCTGCACCAGATTTTACTTCTCTAACTTCAAACTCTGGAACTTCTTTTATTTTAGCTTGATTTTCTTTTTGTTCAATATTTTCAAAAATATCATCAAGTTCTTTATTTTGTTGATAAAGAGGGTTATCTTTTTCTATTTTATCTTCTTTTCTTTCTAATTTATTGAATTCACTATCAAGTTTTTGTCGTTCTTCTTTGTGTTTAGACTCACGTTGTTCTACTTCTTCTTGTTCTTTTTGTCTTTCACGATAAACACTAGCTACTTCTTCTTTTAGTGCAGTATTATCTCTTCCTAAAATAACTTCTTTTTCTAAATCATCAATCTTATGATCTTGTTTTAATCGTTTTGTTCTAACTGCAGCTAATGTAGGGTGAGTTCTACGACCAGATTTATCTCCAAAAATATCAACATCTTTTAGCTCTGCATTTTCAACACCTAATTTTTTAAGTGTTGTAGCTAAATCAGGCGCTACTTCTTCTGTTGTTTCTTTAGTTTCTTTTTCTTCGAATTCTTCTAAATCTATTTCTTCAAATCCTTTGTATTCTTCTTCGAAATAGTCATCTTGATATTCAATTACTAGTTCATCATCTTCTTGATGTTTGTTAGTATTTTCTTTTACGAAAAGCTCTTCCTCTTCTTCATCTTCATAATACTCATCAAGCGAACGATCTAATTCTTCTTGCTCTATTTCTTCATCACTTACACTAAAGAATTTATCTTTAAGCTTACTAAAGAATCCAGCACTTTTTTCTTCTTTTGGCTTCTCTTCTTCAGAATCATATAATTCAGTATTTCTTTCTTGACGCTCTCTTTTTTGTCTTTCGAAATACGTTTTGTAGTCTTCTGCTTCGTCATCCTCTTCTTCAAAAAGTTCTTCTTCGTAGTTATCTTCCTCTTCTACAGAAATCTTCCACTTTATTGTCTTTTTTTCTAGATTTAAATAAATCTTTTATTTTAGAGAAAACCCCAACTTCTTTAGCTGACTTATCTTCACTGAATTCCTCTTCTTCATCATCGAATTCAATATCAAACTCGCTTGATACATCTTCAACTTCTAAATCATAGTCGACATAATCTTCTTCAACTTCTTTTTTAACTTCTTCTTTTTCTTTTTTATGAGAATACTCAATATCGAACTCTTCATCATCTGTATAGTCTGTATACTTAGCGACTTTTTTATTTTCTTTTTTTGAGTTCTTTTCTACTTTTTCCTCTTCTTCACGGAAAACTTCTTCTTCATCTTCTTCTAAAAACCATTTTTTCCAATTTACCATACTTTATACCACCTACTACTAAAATATTATTTTAAATTTAAATCTTTAAATTTAGTTCCAACTTCAACATCATTTTCTAACACTAAAATACCTCTTACTTCTTCTTGTGGTAATCCTAGCTCACGTTTTGAACATAACATTCCATTTGATTCTACACCACGAAGTTTTGATTTTTTAATAAGTAATCCACTAGGCATCATAGCTCCTATTAGTGATACAACAACTTTTTGGCCTGCTTCTACATTTGGTGCACCACAAACAATTTGTAATACTTCATCCTCACTAACTTTAACAGTTGTTACTTTTAACTTATCTGCATCAGGATGTTTTTCACATGTTAATACTTCACCAACTACAAAGTAGTCATCGTTGTTTCCTTCTAAATCGATTTTAATTCCATTTTTTTCTAATCTTTTTTCTAGAACTTCTTTTTGTTCTTCTGTTAATTCAATACTTCCTTCACCTTGAAGTTTTAAATTCTCTACATTAAAAATATTTAATCCTACTAAATGATCATTCTCATCTTTAATAAGTGTTATATTTTTTTTATATTCATATGTAACATTTTCACTATCATTGATAGTTATTAATAATGTTTCACCCTAACATTTTCTTATTGTAAAAAAATAACATAATTAACTACTCCTAAAAAAATTTATTATATATTATTCAACAAATATGAAGTAACTTTCTAATTTATTACCATCATATTTAAAAAGTAATAGTTGTTATTGGAACTAAACCTTCCGCAAAAAAATGAACCATTACCTTTTGTAAAATTTCTAATCCTTTTTTATTTTTTACGTCAGCTATTATCAAAGTATCTTGATGTGGCAACCCTACATAAAAGTCTGAACCTATTTTTTCATAAAAGTAATTTAATACTTTCTCATCCAAAACACGAGCCCCATCATAGCCATCTTTAGCATTTAAAAAATAAAAATCATTCCCCTGAACACTATCTTTATTATATTTCAATGATAATTTTTCTAAATTACCTTTAGCAAAATCAAAGAGTTCTTTATCTGAAATAAGTAACTGTTCAGTAACTTTCCTATCTAAAAATTTATAGCCATTTTTCAAAAATCATATACTAAATAAATATCTGTTTCATTAGTATGATTAAGCTTTATTAAGTTTTGTGTATTATCTTTATTAAAAGCTAGTAGACCTTACTACAGGAAAAAAACACGTTCTAACAAATATTCTTTATTTAAATTTGATGTCGAAATTTTTTTCCTGGGCTTCAAAAATTAGACACTATGTAATAAATAAACTCATCCATTTTTCTTATCACTAAGACTATTTTTTTATTTCCTAATTTTTTTACAAAACTATCAATATCTATTTTTCGCTTTATTATTTTTTTGTATTCTAATATAAAAATACTACTATCATCTTCTTTTTTTCATGAATTTTTTTAATGTTGGTAGTTTTTTTCTATAATTTTTTTCAAAAAAATATAATCTCTAGTATATGACATACTGCCTCCTTTAGTGCATAATATGACAACTTAATTATAACATATATCTTCTACATCTATCAACACTAATTCCTTAATAAAACGTATTATTTATTAAAAAGTCCAAATTTAATATTTAATTGCTTATTTTTTTGATATTTTGCTATAATTTAATTATTATTTTTTTAGGAGAAAATTTATGTCTGCTGAAGAACAAAAACGAGCCGAATTAAAAATTAAAATATGAAAAATTGGATAAAAATAAGACTAGATTGTTTGCCTTTAGCATTATCTATCTTATTATACTTTTATTAAATTTTTATAATTTTTTTAAAAAAATAATAAAATAACTATTTTATCCTCATTATTATTTTTTTACATATACAGTCTATACACTGACTTTAATTTGGTTTATAAATAATAAACTAATCACAAAAGTCGATAGTATTGATTTCAAAAATTAAAAACCACTAAACAGTAGTTTAGTGGTTTTTCCTCTCTTTTTTAAAAATAAGCTATGTTAATGTTATTAAGCAAAGACTACCGACATTTTTAAAAATCGTCAGTAGCCTGAGTTTTTGTGCTTACTCTTTAGTTTTAAGCTGATAAATACCTACACAAGCAAGACCTATACCAAGCATTGTAAAACCTGATTTCATATCAAGTTCACCTAATAAAGAACTTACAACAACAGCAATACCCATTGCAGCAGGTACAGCCTTCAAGATAATATTAAGTAAGTAAGGAGCACCTTTACGTCTATTCCCAGGAATTGACTTAGCATTCATAAGCTCTTCTACGGATACACCAAAGATCTCTGCAATTTTGGGTATTGTTGCCGTATCTGGAAAAGCAATATTTCTTTCCCACTTTGAAACAGCCTTATCGGTTATGTTAAGTATATCAGCCAAATCTTTTTGAGTCATTCCTTTTTCTTTTCTGAGTGCACAAATAATATCACCCATAGATTTGTTTGTCATATGGCATTCTCCTTTGCAATTTTATTGTTATACTTATTGTAGCTGTATTCTCCAAAGGAGTAAACCGAAGTATAGTAGAGTTTACTAAACCAGAGGTTTATCTTCGCTAGAATCTTATGATTATATATATTTTATCATGCAAAACGGAATAAATCCAACATAGTCCTGTTTTAAAAAACAGAGTTATCTTGATATTAATCTATTTTTAAAAAAACATCATAACCACAGATGATACTATCAATTTATAAAAATAATGACCACCCCTGAAAAGGGGTGGTTTTCTCTGTGGGTATAACCCTTTGTTACTAACACGCACCTCAAGGCGCTGGCTTTCACATTCGTTCAAGCCCTATTGTATTTTGACGCCCGCTACCCGTTAAACGGGTCTATTTATTTTTTCTTATTCCCGAATGGATTTATATATTCTTTTGTTGTCAACTTATCCATCGCAATATCATGCGATTCTTGTTCCCTGATGTATTTCCTTATCGTACTTTCATTCAGTCCTACTGTACTTACATAATATCCTTCTGCCCAAAACTTTCTATTCCCATACTTGTATTTCAAGTTTGAATGCATATCAAATATCATCAATGAACTTTTTCCTTTCAAGTATCCCATTATACTTGAAACACTATATTTTGGTGGAATTGACAAAAGCAAATGTATATGATCTGGCATTATGTGCCCTTCTATTATTTCTATTCCTTTATATTTACACAATCTTTGTATTATATTTACTATATCTCGTTTATATTGATTAAATTCAATTTCGTCTATACTTAGGGGTAAATACAATATGGTATTTACACAACCACTTTGTATGCGATAAACTATTATGTTTATTGGCCATTATAAAATCATCCTTTCTTTATTTTAGAGCTTGAACTACTCTTATTTTATCAAGAAAGGATGATTTTTCAATTGTTTAACTTTTATCTCGCACCCGCATAGCGGGTGGTTTTTTGTTTCGGAGACTTCGCCTCCTCAACTGGCTTAAGCCATTAAATTAAAAACCACTAAACAATATGTTTAGTGGTTTATTTCTCTTTTTTTAAAATTAAGCTTCTTTTGCTTCTAGAGCTTCTTCTTCTTCTTTACCAATTTTGTCAAGAGCCATCATGTTTTCAAGTGGTTTACCAATTGCGAACATTAATACCCCTAGAACACCCATGATAATTGCGATTACACCTAATACTTTTTCGTAACCCCAAGTAGCTGTCCATCCAACTGTTTTACCACTTATCCAAGATGAAACTACATATGTGAAGTACCAAATCGCCATAGACATAGCTGCGTATTTTTTAGGTAGTAATTTACTGAATAATGCCATACCGATTGGAGATACAAGTAATTCCCCAACTGTTAGTACGAAGTATCCACCTAATACGTACCAGATGCTCATTCTTACTGAACCATCAACTACTCCTCCTAATGATTGAAGACCAAGTACGAAACATCCAAATCCAAGACCTGTTAGAACCATACCCCATCCCATCTTAGTAGCAACACGCCAGTCGTTATTTTTCTCAGCAAGTTTCATCCAGTACCATCCGAATGCTGGTGCAAGAACGATACATAAGAATCCATTAAATGATACTAGCCATGTGATTGGCATTTTATAACCAAATACATTTAAGTCAACCAGTTCGTCTGTCATAAGAGTAACTGTTGTTTGTGTTTGGAAGTACGCTGACCAGAAGATACAAGAGAATGCGAAAATAACAGCTGCAGCATATGCACGCCCTTTTTCGTATTTAGATGGTTTTAAGTCTGCTTTATTTTCTTCAGCAGTTTCGTGTTTGTTTTTACCTACTGGATATCTACCATGATCTCCTAATAATTTGTTTTTACCAAATGTAAATATTAAGAATGTGATGAATAGACAGATAGACACCATTAAGAACGCAGGACTAAATCCGTATTTAATGATTTCTCCATTCGCATCTTTTGTAGCTCCCCACTCTTGGAAGATAAGTCCCCCAATGATTGGTCCAAGTAAGCTACCGATGTTAACGAACATGTAGAATAAACTAAATGCAGCATCTTTCATCGTTACTTGTTTGTCATCGTAAAGTTCTCCAACCATTGCAGAAATGTTACCACGATAGAATGCACCTGCGATAGAGTTAATAATAACCCCTGTTAAGAATACATAAAAGCGCCCATTAGCAAATGCTGTAAATAAAGAACCAATAGCATTGAATAAAATCCCGTATTGGATCGCACGTTGCATACCGATATATTTATCTGTCAGGTATGCTCCTAGTAATGGTAATAATGATGCCACAGTACCTAAGTATGCCATCATATCCCCTGCGAATTGCTTACTCAATCCTAATCCACCTTGTTCTACTGTATAAGTATAGAATAAAACCAGGAATCCTGATGTAGCATAAGATGCATAACTTTGAATAGCAATCATTGTGTTCATAAGCCACAGCCCGGCAGGGTGCTTAAGAGTTTTGTCTTTTTGTTTGCTCATATTGTTATATTTCCTTTCATTTTTTTTGACAGCTATATTATAACATGAATATGCTTGTAAAACAATAAATATCCGAAATAATTCATTATATTTTTAAAAAGTGATATATACAAAAATATTTAAATATAAGTTATAATTGTACCAACGCTATTATTATCAAGAATAAAAAAATAAATTTCTTAATTTTAAAAAATCATAAATAAATATTTTAATTAATAGTTTTACATCTTATAATCCTCTTTAAATTATGTTTTCATATTTTTTCGTTATTTTCGTAAATTTTTCTTACACAAAAAATTTTTTTGTGCTATAATCACTTGTACCATAAAATTGAAAGGAGTCTACATGACAAGAAAAAGAAACTCGAAATTATTTTTAGTTCTATTTTTAGGAACTTTATCAGCCTTTGGACCGTTTGTTACAGATTTATACTTACCCGCACTACCACTAATGAGCAATTACTTTAGTGCGAGTACATCAACTATTCAACTTACACTTACAGGTAGTATGGTAGGACTTGCTTTAGGCCAATTACTTATTGGGCCTATTAGCGATAAACTTGGTCGTAAAAAGCCATTATTAATCAGTCTTATCGTTTATTTAATTAGTACAGTAGCTATAATTATTTTACCTAATATATACGCAATGATTATCTTACGTTTTATCCAAGGAATTTCATCTGCAGGTGCTGTAGTAATATCAAGAGCTGTATCAACTGACTTATACAAAGGTAAAGAAATGGCGCAATTTTTTGCCTTATTAATGGCAGTAAATGGGCTTGCTCCAATTCTTTCACCTGTACTAGGAAGTCTACTTCTTGAATTTACTGATTGGCGAGGAATATTTATAGCTCTTGCGGCTATTGGTATTATTATAATAATTGCTTCACTAAAATTCCATGAATCACTAGCTGAACAAAAGAGACTAAATGTACCTATTACTAAAACATATCATTCTATAGTTTTAGTTTCACAAAATAAACTTTTCACAGCTCTAGTATTTATTCAAGGTTTTGCTTTAGCTGCAATGTTTGCTTATATAGCAGCATCTCCGTTTATTTTACAAACACATTATAATTTATCAGCTATTAGTTATAGTATATGTTTCGGGTTAAATGGATTCGCAATAGTATTAGGTAGCAAAATTTCTGGTAGATTTAATGAGAAGAAAGGTATTAAGTTTGGATTAACAATGATGCTTATTATTAGTATTTACCTTGCTTTTGTATTATCACTAATGTTACCATTCCTATTTGTTGAAGTTGGATTTTTCTTACTATTATTAGGACTTGGACTAATACTTCCTGCAGGATCAGCACTTACTATGGGATTAGAACGTAAACGTGCAGGTAGCGCCTCAGCACTATTTGGTTTTCTACCATTCTTTTTAGGTGGAATTGTCTCACCGTTAGTAGGAATCGGAAATATCTTCTACTCTAGTTCAATAGCTATCGTTATTTGTTGCGTTATACCATTTGTAATATATAAAGTAATAGAGAAAAAAATTATAGTAATAGAGTTTTGTAGTTTAAATTCTACAAAACTCTTTTTTTAATATAAAAAAAGGTTTAAGAATTAATCTTAAACCTTAATTATTTATCTTATCTTCTTACACCCCAAGCTGATAATCCTTGTGCATTGTAGGCTTTAACAGCTGCGTTAATTTGGTCTTTAACTGTTGCAGTTGATCCCCCATCCAGGCATTGTTTGGAATAATCCACTAGCACCTGATGCGTTTCTTGCGTATACTTGACCATTTGATTCACGAGCGATGATTCTTTCCCAAGTAGAAGCTGATACACCTGTACGACGAGCCATTTCTTGAGCTGCCGCTGTACCTGCAGAACCTGCAGTGTTACCATTTGATAATACTACTCCACCTGAAGATTGGCTGTATGAATATTGCGGTGTGTATGAACTTTGTGTTGCATAACTATTTGTTGATGCTGCTTTTAGAATATGAAGTTGCTGGAGTAGAAATTGTTCCTGCTTCTGTAGTTGCTGTTTCAGTAGATGCTGGAGCAACTGCTTGTTGAGCTCCTTCACGTTGTTTTGTTCCAACTACCACTACTTTAGCTGTTGGTTCAGTAATAATTTTTTCAGAAACTACTTCTTTAGAAACTTCTTTACCATCTTCGTGTACTACACTGTAAGTAACTTCTTTTTCACCGTCTTGACCTTCAGTTTTAGTAACTACTTCATCCACATATTTAGTGTCATCTTTTTCTTCTTTAGTTTCAAATTTAATTGCTTCTTTTACTGTTTGAGTTGTTTTACCAACACGAGCAATTTTAATAGTGTCAACTTCTGCTACTTCTGTTTTAAGACCAGGAGTTACTTTATCTTCTGCTCCAACAGTAATGTTTAATTCTTTAAGAATGTCTTCAACTTTTTTATAAGTTGTTTTTCTAACTGTTGTTGTTTCACCATCTTGGATTGTGATTTCACGAGCTTTGTAAATACGGATGTCTTCTCCACCATTTACTTTTGTGTCTAATCCTGGTTCAACACGATCATCTGCATTATAGCTGATATTATTTGCTGCAAGGATTTCTCTTACAGTTCCTTTTTTAGCTTTTACGTCTACTTTTGTATTATCAGAAAGAGTTACCGCGAATGCTGAATGACCTGTGTACTCTTCTGCTATCATAAATGCCCCTGATAATAAAACTCCTGATGCCGCTGCTGCTGTAATTACTTTTCCGAATTTCATATAAATTAATCATTCTCCTTTTGTTTTATTTTGAACAATTTACAAGCATTATTAAATGTTTGCTCTGTTAGCTGTTCATAGCTCATTTCTTTTAAGTCTGCTATTTCTTGTGCTACATAGTGCACATAAGCAGGTTCATTTCGCTTTCCTCTATATGGTGTTGGCGTTAAATATGGACAATCTGTTTCGATCAAAAGTCTATCTAATGGACAAGCTTTCGCTACTTCTTTAGGTGTCTTAGCATTTTAAATGTTACCGGACCACCTAATGAAATGTGAAAGTTCTCTTTAAGCATGATATTCATACTTTCTACCGAACCAGAAAAACTATGCATTATTCCACCTACTTCACTAGCTTTTTCTTCTTTAAGTATTTCAATAGTGTCTGCCATTGCATCTCTTGTATGAATTACAACTGGTTTTCCTACTTCTTTAGCTAGTGCAATCTGTTTTCTAAATACTTCTTTTTGAATATCTTTTGGACTTTTATCCCAGTGATAATCTAATCCAATTTCACCAATAGCTACCACTTTATCATTAGTAAGAGCAATTCGTTTTATCATTTCGTATTTTTCATCTGTAAAATCAATCGCTTCTACTGGATGCCAGCCAATTGTTAAATATAAAAAGTCATATTTAGATGTAATTTCTAATGCTTTTTCTATACTTTTATCATCGAAGCCTACTATATTTATTAATTTTACTCCCGCTTCTTTAGCACGAGCTATAGTATCTTCTAAATCTTCTAAATAAGCATCATCATTTAAATGCGCATGTGTATCAAATAACATAGTACGCCTCCTTCACATTTCCTATTATAACAAAAAAAAATTTCATTAAAATATCTAAACTATTTCAATTATGTTACAATCCCTTTGTCATTTCTTTACAAAGAAATACTCTTTTAAAGCCGATAGCGACAGCCATCGCATTGTATCTGTTTACATAAAATTTTTAGTATTTTAAAACAATAAAAAGAACCTAGATTTCTCTAGATCCTTTCATTAATATTCATATATATTATGCTGTAATGTTTACTATTTGTGCACCAACTAGTTCTTCTAATACTTCTGGTTTCACTTCTACTTGATGACCAACTTTTCCAGCTGATACCACAATTGTTTCTACATTTTTACATTTCTTATCTACAAAAGTAGGGAATAATTTTTTCATTGCAAATGGAGAACATCCACCCTTAACATAACCAGTGATTTTTGTTAAATCTTTTAATGGTAACATAGACAGTGATTTTACACCCGCAGCTTTTGCTAATTTTTTGAAATTAATACTATCTTCACTCATTAAAACACCAACTACATAAGTACCTTTACCATCAGTAGTCATAATTGTTTTAAACACTTGATTATGATCTTTACCTATAATGTCTGCTACTCCTACCCCTGTTTTTGCTGCATCACTACTAGCATCAAACTCAAAGTGATTATACTCAACATTATGATCATCTAAAAATCTCATAGCATTTGTTTTTATTTCTTTTTTCTTAGACATAAAATACCTCTTTCTTTACCCTTATCAGTAATATAACTATATTTTACTCCAAACTTTTTACTCTGTCAAAACTTTTTGAAAATATTCTTTTGCGTTTTCTGAAAATTTCATAAATCGCCAATTTCTAAACAAACTGTACACAAACTGCTTCAGGAACTACAACATCTTTTTCTACACAGTCTAGTTTCCCAGTAGTTTTATCTACTTTATAAATAGTTATAGTACCACTTGTTTCATTAGTAGCTATAGCTAAAGTATTATCTTTATTTAGATTGAAATCGCGTGGATCTTTCCCAAATGTGCTTATCGTTTGAATTTGTTCTAAGTAATCACCCTTATCTTCAAAAACAACTATAGCATCTTGACCTCTATTAGATACGTAAATGTATTTATTGTCATTAGAGATTTTTATTGCACTACCCTTATTTTCACCATTAAAGTCACTTGGTAATGTTGGATAATATTTTGGATTAAATAATTTACCTTTACCATCATAATCAAAAGAAATCACTTCACTAGTTAACTCAGTCATTACAAAAGCTTTTTTATTATCACTAGTAAACACTATATGACGAACACCACTACCTGCTTTTACTTTAAAGTTTTCAACTTTTGTTAGTATACCCTTATTTAGTTTATAAGTTGTAACTTCATCAGTTCCTAAATCACAAGTAAAAACATATTCTCCATCCGGTGTAAAACCTGAAAAATGAACATGTGGTTTCTCTTGACGAGGATGAACGCTACTCCCTTCATGAGCGTCAGTAGATAACAGCTCACCTAACTCACCATCTTGTAATATAGAATAACTATCTACAGTTCCTGTGTGATAATTTGCTGATAAAAGATATTTATTATCTTTACTTACTTCTACATAACACGGTGGATTACCTTCTTTACCGACTGATGTTAATAGTTCTAAGCTACCATCTTCTTTTACTTTAAAACTTGACACCGCACCTTTATTTTCTATTTTCGAAACACTATATAAAGACTTATTATTATTTGAGAATGCTAGATATGTTGGATTATCAACTTTAGCAACCGCCTCAACACTACTAACTTTTCCTTCTTCAGATAATTCTACTTTGTATATTCCTTGGCTGTCTTTTTTTGTATATGTACCTATATAAGCTCTGCTCATTACTATACCTCCTTAACTAATTACTACTTTATTATATCATCTATTTCGATTAATTAGATAAAATATACTTTTCTTTATAGTTTATACATTTTCATTTATAATTTTTAAGAAGAAAATAAAGTATTAAGAAAATATTCTATCACATGGGAAAATATAGTTTTACTTATAGGGTATTCCTTGATATAATAGAGTATATTTATAAGTAAATTTTAGGAGGATAACTGTGAAACACGAATTTATACTAGTTCTTGATTTTGGTAGTCAGTACAACCAACTTATTACACGTCGTGTACGTGAACTTGGTGTTTACTCTGAACTACATGATAACGAGATTTCTATTGATGAGATTAAAAAAATGAATCCAAAAGGAATTATTCTTTCAGGAGGACCAAACTCTGTTTATGAAGAAAATTCACTTACAATAGATGATGAAATCTTTAACTTAGGTATTCCAGTATTAGGTATCTGTTACGGAATGCAACTTATGCAACATAAATTAGGAGGAAAAGTTGAATCTGCGACAAGTAGAGAATACGGTGCTCATAATATTGATGTAACTCCAGGAGCTAGATTATTCGAAGGTACTCCTACTACTCAACAAGTATTAATGAGTCACTCTGACAAAGTTGTTGAACTGGCTGAAGGATTCAAAGTAGTAGCTACTAGTGATAACTGTCCTATCGCTGCTGCAGAAAATGTAGAAAAAGACTTCTACTGCTTCCAATTCCACCCAGAAGTTCGTCACTCAGAATTTGGATACGACTTACTTAAACTTTATAAGAAACGTATGTAAATGTACTGATAACTGGACTATCCAAAACTTTATCGATGAAAAAATTGAAGAAATTCGTGCAGAAGTTGGAGATCAAAAAGTTCTATGTGCCCTATCAGGAGGAGTAGATTCTTCTGTAGTAGCTGCATTATTAGACAAAGCTATTGGAGATCAACTAATCTGTATGTTTATCGATCACGGTTTACTTCGTAAAGGTGAAGCTGAAGGTGTTATGAATACATTCAGTAAAGAAATCGAAGGTGGATTCAATATGAATCTTATCAAAATCGATGCTAAAGAAAGATTCCTTGGTAAACTTAAGGGAGTTAGCGATCCAGAGAAAAAACGTAAAATTATCGGAAATGAGTTCGTATATGTATTCGATGAAGAATGTGCTAAATTACATGATGTACCATTCTTAGCACAAGGTACACTTTATACTGACGTTATCGAATCTGGAACTAAAAATGCTCAAACAATCAAATCTCACCACAACGTAGGTGGCTTACCAGAAGATATGCGTTTCTCTCTAATCGAGCCACTTAACACTTTATTCAAAGATGAAGTACGTGCATTGGGAGAAGCACTTGGATTACCTCATGAAATCGTTTGGCGTCAACCATTCCCAGGACCAGGATTAGGTATCCGTGTTCTTGGAGAAGTAACAGAAGAAAAATTACAAATCGTACGTGATAGTGACTTCATCTTACGTGATGTTATCGCTAAACGTGGATTAGAAGGAGAAGTATGGCAATACTTCACATGTCTTCCAGATATCCGTTCAGTAGGAGTTATGGGAGATGTTAGAACATATGACTACACTGTGGCTGTTCGTGCCGTAACAAGTATCGACGGCATGACTGCAAGCTGGGCTCACCTACCATTTGAAGTGTTAGAAGAAATCTCTGCACGTATCGTAAACGAAGTAGCTCACGTTAACCGCGTAGTGTATGACATTACAAGCAAACCACCAGCAACGATTGAGTGGGAATAATGCGGTGTAACTTAGGATTATTAGGAGTATAACGACGACATAATCCTTAGATACAGCGTATGCAACAAGAACTTTAATCTTAACGAGCAACGCGAGGAAAAAGATTATTAGTTCTAACTGCTAACATAGTAATATATATAAAACCCTTAATTTTTAAGGGTTTTTCTTATAGTTGCAACCATTTTGCAACCAATAAAAAACTTTATCACATTTTATAAAAGATTCTAAATTAAACTAGATAATATTTAGCAAGGAGTGAAATAATGAAAAAACAAACTACTAACTTTGCGCTTTTTGTATTTATATTCGGACCTCTTGTAGGCCTTATTATTGGAAGTATAATTGGAGATATCAAAGTCGGTGTTGCTAGTGGGCCATTCTTAGGTCTAATGTTAGGTTTACTATTTAGCAAAATAAAGCCAAAAGATAAATATAGCGAAGATACTAAAAAAAAGGATAATGAAGAATAATATATTCTCAAAATAAAAAACAACATACAGAAGGAGATAATATGGATACAGTAATTAAAGAAATAATAGATAAAAAAGAAAAAGAACAAATATCAAAAGAAGTACTTTATGACCTTCCTGAATGGTTTGGTTTACCTGAAAGTACGGAAAATTATATTAAAGATTCACAAGATAAACCATTTTTAGCATGTTACGTACATAATGAAGTTGCAGGTTTTATCGTATTAAACGCAACAAGTAAGGATACTGCAGATATTTTTGTAATGGGTATAAAGAAAAAATTTCATAGAATGGGAATTGGAACAAAACTAAATACAGAATTCGAAAATATGGCAAAAAATCTTGGATATTCCTACTCACAGGTAAAAACTGTAAAAATGGGACACTACAAAGAATATGATATTACTAATGAATTCTATATCGCAATGGGATATAAAGAATTAGAATGTTTCCCTACTCTTTGGGACGAATGGAATCCATGTCAAATATATATTAAATATCTTGGAAAGTAATATATCAAAAATTTTTTATTTATTAAAAAATATTTTAGTATCTAAAAAGCTTGATAAATAAAAATAGAAGCTAGTATATTCATCAAGAAACTTGATATAGTTTACTTTTGAAAACTATATACAGAATATATACAAATTTATACCCTGCCGATATAAAAAATAAAGTAGACACTCCCTATGATATCAACTACTCAGGATAGATTCTTCCTCTATTGAATGGTAATAAACTGTGTAACTTAGAATTATTAGGAGTATAACGACGATATAATTCTTAGATACAGCGTATGCAACAAGAACTTTAATCTTAACGAGCAACGTGAGGAAAAGATTATTAGTTCTAACTGCTAATATAGCAAGATATATAAACCCCCTTGATATAATAATATTATTATATCAAGGGGGTTTATATTTGTATAAGGTAAACTAGTATGTTTATTAATATTCTAAAGAATAACCTTTTCTATTAAGTCTGAGACTTTTTTTACCTATGAAAACCTTAAAGTATTTGAACTCCTTATCTGAATCGTAAATTGGGAATTCAAAACTTTTTTTCGTTCCATTTTTCCATATACCTTCTGGTTCAACGACTATAAAAAAAACACCCTTGTCTTTTTCATCATAAAAATGAATTGTAAGATATATATGTCCAACGTCATAACCAGTAGTGTTTTCAAAGTTCCCTATGTAACGTTTCTCATTTCCATTAGATCTACTAACATTTTCAACTTCGAAGTCTTCAGGTTTAAAAGTATCTACTAATATTCCGTATACTCTATTAAATTCTTTTATTTCTTTACCACTTTTCAATATCTTATTAAGGGATTTTTTATTTTTTACAGGAATTTCCACTATTGAATTAATATCTAAAAAGTAATTCATAACGTTTTTCTTTGATATTTATACCCATTCATCTGTGAACGTACTATCCACAAAATTTTCCCCTAATATAGATTTTTTCTTTAATATAGCTTCTTTTATTTCCTTAAGATTATTAATATATGCGTTAGCAAATTCCTTTAACTTAGGATTTTTAAAGTTCCGGTTATTATATTTATCAATTTCAATTAATTCACAATCTATGTAGTCTCTAAAGTCTTTAATTGATTCTTTTTCTTTATCTTTATCTTTAACCTTATCCTTATCATTTAAGTAAACAATTCCCCACCTATTATTCAATCCTTTTTGCTAAAGAGTTTATGAATTCATTATCATATGTATTGGTTTTTATCACCTATAAAATAATTCGGACTTGGTAACAAAAGGCCTATTAGTAAAAAGTAATAAAGCTAATCCTATTCTTTTTTTATCATAAAACTGTAGCCCCCATTTCCATAGTCTTTTAAGTATATCAATACCTTTTTTTCTATTAATATTCTAGTTATCTTTTTGATAGAAATTTTAAAATAGTTCCTTAGTATATAAACTCCTTCTCATTACCCAAAACTGTTAATAAAAAGGTAAAAAAAGCTAAATAACTATTAATTAAGATTAGTAACTTTATTGTAATTATTTCGATAAGAAAAAGTCAAGTTTGTCTGCGATTATAAGTAAGTTGTATAGCAAAAAGTACCAACTTTTTTTGATATATACTCAAGAAAAAAAGGACAAGTAGCCTTTCAGTTAAAAATAGTAAAACTAAATATTTTTAAAAAAAGCTAAATATTAAATTTTTTTATAATATAATTTTTAATATTTACCCACATTCTGTCCATGTTATATTGTATAATTATCATAGGTAATAATAAAATAAGGAGAATATATTATGAATAAAAAAATTATTACAATTCTTACAGGTATTATAGTTTTAGTTGGTGCATTCTTTTTCTATCAGCATTCTGGTAAAAATGACCTTAAAGCTGAACATACTAAATACTTAGCTCTTATCAATGATAACCATGATTTCGATGGTGGTCTTAAAAGATTAGAGACTCTTGACACTGATGAAGGTCAAGAAATTTTTAAAAACATAAAAACCGAAATCAAAATTGCTAAAGAATTAAAAAGCATCGACACAAGTCTTGATAATAAAGATGTTGATGCAGCTAAAAAATCTTTAGAAAAAGTCGACACTCTTACTGTAGACAATACTTTTGATAAAGCTATAGAATGGTTAAAAGAAGATGTTACTAACTTTGACAAAGCTAAAAAAGAAATTGACGAAGATAAATCTGGTAATATCAATTCAATTATCGATAAGTATAAGTTTAATCATAGTGCGTTAAAAGCTAAGTTAAGCGAACCTGAAGTAAAAAAAGGTACAGAAACAAACAAACTTCAGAAAATAAACAAACTTCCGAAACTAAAACAAAAGTAGTTTCAGGTAATACTGCTTCTACTGGAGGAATTGGAGATAACGACGTTATACCTGCTGGTTCTTCATATGTATTTAGCGGTAGTGTAACTGATTCAACAACCTATAAAGAATTCAGACAAACTAATGCTTATCAAACTATCGCAACTAATTATGTTGGATTTAATGCTAGTAACGCAGAAATTAAAGCTTGCTTAGAATGGCTAATTAAAAAAGGTAGAGAAGGAGCTCAAACCTTACCAAGTACACAAGAATATAAAACTACTTTTGGTAGATAAATATTTATATTTCAAGTCTAGTATAAAACTATATTAATTCAAAAACACATAACCTAACATTACCTTGTAAGTTATGTGTTTTTTCATCCCTTCTCCACAATAAATTTAGTAATTATCAAAACATGATATTTATCTTAAATTTACAATATAATTTTATTGTATTTCAGAAAAATCATTAGTAAACTTCTTTTGTTACTGCCCGTTATTACTCTTATTTCTTTTTCAAGCCAAAACAATCTGCTATAAGTAAGAAAGAGAAGTATACAAGAAAAATAAGGAATAAAAAACTTAATAAAGGATCTATCATTATTCTTGCTCATTTCTCTTGGCCAAGCCCTCGTTCAGTTTATCATAATAAACTGAGAGTTCTTTCTTGACGAATTTTTTAGGGTTCTGAACATTATCAAGAATATCTATCACCCTTCTGATGGTAGAATCTAGACAAAGTTCTCATATTATGTTTCTGAAATGCATTTGAATTTTCAATTATATATATATATATATTAATTTCTTAATTACTACTTTTCAAAAAATTTAAAACTGTTCTATTAAAATCAGAAACTTCTTGATGGACTGCATGACCAGATTTTTCAAAAATAAGTTTCTGACAATTGATTTTTTTAGCAAGTTCATTAGAAAATTCTACTGGGATAACTTGATCTAATGCAGCACCTATAACCAGAGTTTTAGCTTGGATTTTATCTAATTTATCAAAAACATCAAATTTTAAGCACGATCTAGCTAAAACAATAAATCTATCAAGCTGATCTAATTTTGGTTTAAATAGAATTTGTACTAATATAGATAACCACTTATTTTTTGCTATATATCCTTTTGAATAAACAGTTTCAATCATATTTTTTTGCAGTTCTTGTAACTTACCATTTTCAGCTAGAACAATCCATCTATCTATGACCTTGTTTGTTGTAGGATTATTTCTTGATGTAGTTGCTACTAATACTAGTTTGTCAACAATGTCAGGGTAATCTATAGCTAATAGTTGTGCAATCACCCCCCCTTGAGATACCCCTACAACATCTACTTTATCTATTTTCAACTTTTTTATACAATAAGCAATTTCTTCCACCATATCACTTATCTCATAATTCTTATTGATATGTTCTTTATGATCAAATATAAAAACTTTATATTCCCTCAAAAAATTTCTATAGAAAAAAGCAAGTTGTAAAGCTTTTCCTTTTATCCGCTCGGTATTCAAACCTGGTATTAATAATAAATTCTTTTTTCCATAACCAAATGAAACATAATTGACTATATCATCATCGTATAATTTAATTTGACAATTTTTTTGCAGAAAACATAATATATACCTTTTCTTAATTAGTTACTTATGCAATTAATTATACCATATTTATATATCACCTAACATAAAAAAATATAGTTCTCATCCATATCCTAAGCAATACCATCAAATTTCTCAAAAATTATTACCGGTGTAATAAACAATTATAAAGTTCTCTAGATTTCCATAAATTTAGTAATTATCAAAGCATTATATATATAACTTAAATTTACAATATAATTTTATTATTTTTCTGAAAAAAATCATTGCAATAATATCTTTATTTTTCATTGTATTACAGCTTTTTTTCGTTACTAAAAATTTTTTTATCAATATTTCGAAACTTTATTTGCATTTTTTTAGTTGATTTATTTGATAGAATATGCTAAATTATCTATTGTTGAGATATATTATGAAATCAAAAAAATAATATAAAGGAGACAACAGTTTATGAAGAAAAATATTAATAACTAAAAAAACAAGTATGATTTCTACTTTTATTCTCACTGCAACATTAAGCTATCTATTATATAATTACACTTTACTAGGAGTAGCATTAGCCAGTATTTATATCTTGGCAACAGGAATACTAAACTGCAAATATAAAACAAATAATAAACTAATCAACTATACATCTATTATATTTGCAACACTAATGATTATTTTTATATCTATAAATAATAATCTACCACCTTTAAAAATTAATATGATTTTAATAGCGGAGCTAATATTTTTTGTTTACTATTCATCATCAGATAGCTTTTTGGAGATTAAAAATTAATTATATATATTTCAAATATTTTTAATACAAAAATCCCACTCTTAATAGAGCGGGATTTTATTTTATAGGTAATCTACATCTTTGATTACTTCTGGTTGTTGTGGTTGTTGTTTTTTAACAACTGGTTTACGAGTTTTTACTCCGTTATTTCCTGCAGGAAGTCTGTATTTTTTAACCTCTTGTTTTGGTTGTTGTTTTTTAGCAACTGGAACACGTGTTTTTACCCCATTGTTTCCTGCTGGTACACGTAATGGTTTTTCTGATTTTACAACTGGTTTTTTCTCAGCATAGTAGTATCTCATATAAGCTTCCATTGGGTGGATAGATGCTTGAATAGAAATACCGTCCTCTTTAATTAATTGATAAGTTTTACCATTATAGTTTATTTCTTTTTTTACTTCTGGTAAATAATCTTTAAAATAACTAAGTGGTGTACTTAAGTCCGGACGTGGTACTTTTATTCTTTGTTTTGGAGATATTTCTAGTCCATCACTTGTTTTTACATTGTAACTAACAACTAAAGTTATTGGATCAACAAGCTCATCTCCACTAGCTTTTTGATTTGAAGTTGCTTTTCCACTATTTACATCTGCTGCTGCTGCAAACGATGCTTGTGAAGTTGAAGTTAAAGCAAAAGCTGTTAATGCAACAGTTAAAGTTTTTTGCAATTTATTCATAATATACTTTTTCCTCCTAATATTTTTTAGCATAATAATTGCTTTAATATTATATATCAAATATCCCTAATTTGTCAAAAGAAATCCTCTTTATCCCTTTATATTAGTTTTTCTAATATAAACATAATAGCAAAGTAATTTTAACACCTGAAAAAATATTTAATAATTTATTGTTGATAATGAATATCTATAATTTCTCTGTATTTTTTAAAGTATATTTGTGTATTATTTATAAATAGATCCCTCTTACAAAAACATAATATTTATAAAATACAAGTAAATAATGATATAATTGACCTAGAAAATAAGAACCAGGAGTAATAGCTAATGAGTTTAGATTTATTTATTTTTGAAAAAAGAGAAGAGATAAAAACTTCTCTAGATGTCCTGAGCTATCTAGAAGAATTTTCTCGATATAAAGAGGACAAAGACTATAATTCACTTGAAGGATGCTCTCCAGTTATAACTGCTTGGGCAAAAGAAATGTTTAAGCATTTCCCTCCTATGAACGGTGAATATGCATTACCTGATGAAATTGCTTTTTCATCTGAGGATATCGAGGATCATTTAACTGACTATACTTTAGGAAAACATGGTGCTATATGTTCATTTTCTTATAATGTTATAGATGATGCATTGGATTTTCTTTTAGATATATTTGATGAGTATAATATTGGCGTTTATGACTTCAATAATATTGATGATATTATAGGTTTTGATATCGAAATTTTAAAATATAAAACAGAGAGTACCAACATTACTCCATGTACTTGGAACGAAGTAGAAAATTCTATTTATACCCTTGATAATCCAGAGAGAAAGTCAGCATATCTATCACTATGGTTTGATATTAACGAAAAAAACAGTAGTTTTCTTCAATGCGCTCCAATCTATAAAGAACCTAGCTTCTTTTCTCGATTATTTAATAAGGATAAAATAACTGAAATTAATGGTTATGCTCTTGAATTGAAAAATGATAAAAATATTTATCGAACAGTTATTCAAAACAAGAAACAATTAAGAGAGATTATAAAAAGTTGGTGTTTTGATAGAAAACTACCTGATATAAGTAAATATAAAAAAGTATCAAACTTATAATTAATAAGCAAAAAAGACAGGAAAAAATTCTCCTGTCTTTTACTTATTATTAGTTACTTTTAATACTCTCTACATAGTATTTAGATTTTACATTTCCACCAGCGTACTGCTTATTATTAATTTTCAGTGTAATTGTTGAAATTTTTGTTTTTGTCATTTTATCTACAACATTAATCTTAATTTTATCACCTTCAACTACCCATTTATTTTGTGACTCAACTTCTTGCGGGTGATTATTGCCCATTATTCTTGTAGTAAATGCAATAACATTATCACCTTTATAATAATAGACCTCATCTTCCTTAGGTACTGCATTAGATTTTGCTGAGTTTCCATCTTTTTCACTAAAGTGTGATCCTTTTAGTAAGTTAATCGCTTCTTCTTTAGTGTATGTTTTTGAAGTGACTGCATTGATAGCATCTAAGTAATCTGCACTAGATACCGTAAATAATGTTTCTCCATTTGCAGCTTTTGTTGTTTTAATTTTTGATTGAGTAAGCCAGTGAAGTAAGTTTGTTTGAGATGATAATCTAGATACATCATTGCCTGAAACACCTACTATGTCTACTAATTTTTTTGCTGCAGCAAAATCATGATTACCTGTTTTTACCGTTTGCGTATTATTATTTTTTTTACTTTCACTATTTACGCTGTTGTTATCATTGTTATTATTTCCGTTATTTCCAGTGTTTTCACTGTTATCTTTGTTTTCTGTAGTTTCTGTAGTATTTTGTTCTTTATTTGTATTGTTATCTTCTTCCTTTTTCTGTTCTGAAGAGTTATTTGATTGTTCTGTTTTTTTATTGTCATCTTCTTTGTTTTTTACATTTCCTTTTGTTGCACAACCAGTTATTATTAAAGCACCCGTTGCAAGTAAAGCTAATAGTTTCTTGTTCATATTTCTGACCTCCATATATTAGTTCCCTTTATTATACCATATTTGGATACAAAAATAGACTCTAAAAACTTTTTTGTTTTAGCGTCTATTTTTCTTAATCTTTTAAAATTATCTCATACCTTTATCGTATGGTACACCAAGAGCTTCTGGTGTAGAAGTTTTCTTAGAGAATACGATAAGCGCAATAATTGGTGCTACAAATGGGATAGAATAGAAGAGAAACTAGGATGGTTAAGTCCTAAGTAATATAGAATAAAACATATGACTGTATAAATATAAAAAAGATAGCGTAGCAGTCATTACAACTACTACGCGCTATTCTAAGTCTAACTTTTTGAAGTCAGATCAATTGTCATCTTTTTTTAATCTATATTTAGTTATTAAAAAAATAAAATTTAAAAAACCAAATAGTACTATTGGAGATATTAATTCATAATTTTGCATTGCTACGATAGGGCTATATCCTTTTTATTATAAATATTAATAAAAAAATAATATTGTGATTAAAAATACCCATATTTAATAAAGAAATTTTTTTGTGCTTTCGCAGCTTCTTTAGGATAATATGAAAATATTATAAAAAAAGTTAATGTTAGTATTATTGCAATGATGTTATGTATATCCATATTTTCTACCTCTATTATGCTAGTCACTTTTATTATACTATATTTAGACATAAAAATAGACTCTAAAACCTTTAGTTTTAGAGTCTATTTTTCTTAATCTTTTAAAATTATCTCATACCTTTATCGTATGGTACACCAAGAGCTTCTGGTGTTGAAGTTTTCTTAGAAAATACGATAAGCGCAATAATTGTTGCTACGAATGGGAACATATTCCAGAATGATACCGGAATTGGTAGATCTGGTGCTAAAATAGATACTTTTTCAGCAAATACTTTTGTTCCACCGAAGAACAGTGATGCTAAAGTAATTGTAATTGGGTTATATTTACCAAAGATAAGTGCTGCTAACGCTAAGTATCCGAATCCGTACACTGTGATCGCTGCGTTGAACCCTTGGCTGAATGTAGTAGCGATGATTGCTCCTGCTAATCCTGCTAAACATCCTGAGATAAATACCCCAATGTAACGATATTTAAATACATTTAATCCTAATGAATCACTTGCTTGTGGATTTTCCCCTACAGAACGTAATCTTAATCCAAATGGACGTTTATAGATAACGTAGTAAGTAACACAAACTAGGATAATAGCTATAATGATCGTTGGATAAACTGTGAAATTACCAAGTATTGTATATCTTGGGAATCCACTAGCTAATAATAATTCATAAGTTCCGTTAAAGTGGTTTACTAAGAATAACGCGATAGCTGGTGTAATTAAGTTAATCGCTGTACCTGAGATTACTTGGTCAGCTTTTAAGTTAATACTGATAAAAGCGTGAATTAATGAAAGAAGTCCTCCACACGCTGTTGCCGCTAATAAGCAAAGTACTAATTGACCAAATGTAGGGTGCTCCATCAAATGCACTAAGAGCTATGAAAGAAGCAACAAATGAACCGAAAATTACGAAACCATCAAGCGCAATATTTACAACCCCACTCTTTTCAGAATAGAAAACCACCTATTGCTGCGATAAGTATAGGTACTGTATATTGCAACATTGAGTCTAATAGTGATAATATTGTATCCATCTATTTATCTCCTTTCTTTTTACTGCTTGCTGCTTTTTTAGAGAATTTGAAATCAAAGATTGATTTAGCAGCTACGAATAGTACGATTAATCCGATTAAAATATTTGCGATATCTTTTGGAATACCAACAAATGATAATTGAGGTGTTAATACACCTAAGAATCCAAATAATAATGCTCCTAGTAATGAACCTAGAGCTGTATTAGCACCAATAAGTGCTACGGCGATACCCATGTATCCATATCCTTGGAATGTAGAACCTGCTACTACTTGTCCAACCGGCCCCATGTTGTAAAGAGCTCCACCTAGACCAGCAAATGCACCAGAAATAGCCATAGATAAGATTGTATTTCTATTAACTTTCATACCAACGAATTTAGATGCATTTGCGTTATAACCTACAGAACGTAGTTCGTAACCAAATACTGTTTTTTCCATAACGATATAGAAAATAATTACTCCAAAAATTGCAAAAAATAAATCTGTACCTAAACGGTGGTTACTAAAGATTCCTTCGATAAGACTATTTTGTAAATATCCTGTCCCATCTTCTGCAACGATTGGTTTAGAAATAATATCGTTTGATCCTTTAATAAATTTAGGTACAGCAAATTGTACAAAGTATAATGCTGTATAGTTTAACATGATTGTTACAACTACTTCACTGATATTAAATCTAGCTTTTAAATAACCTGCAATACCTGCCCATATACCACCAACTATGATACCTGCTAAAATAGAACAAATTAATACTAAATAAAAATTCATACCTTCCATTTTGATAGCAACAAGACCTGCAAAAAGACCACCCATAATAAATTGTCCTTCTGCCCCAATGTTGAATAACCCTGTTCTAAATGCAAAGGCTACTGATAAACCTGTACAAATAAGTGGAATTGTCGATACAAAAATTTCTGCTATACTGTTTGAATCAGAAAAAATGTCTCCAATAACACTTAAAACATCTTCTGGCGACGCTCCAATTGCCGAAATAAGAATTGCTCCTATAATAAACGAAGCTAATATTGGTAGCACCGCATTAGTTAAAACTTTTTTTAACATACGCTCTCCTCTCTACTTCTTAACCCCGGCCATTAGAAGACCTAGTTGTTCTTTAGTTACATTTTCATCATTATCTACGACATCAATTATATTACCATTGTGAATAACAGCTATTCTGTCAGATAATGTTAGAATTTCATCTAAATCGTATGAGATTAATAATACTCCATTACCTTTATCACGGTAATTAATTAACATTTTATGAATACCATTTATCGCACCAACATCAAGTCCACGTGTAGGTTGTGTTGATACTAATAATTTTGGATCTAATTCTAATGCACGTCCGATAATAAGTTTGTTGGTTACCACCACTCATACTACGAGCCGCAATTTTTTCGTCACCAGCTTTACGCACATCATATTTTTCACAAAGCTCTTTAGCAAATTTAGAGATTGCTGGTTTTTTCAAGAATCCACGTGAAGAGAATTTTTCTGTATAGTAATTTTCTAATACTGAGTTTTCTTCAACACTGAAATCAAGAACTAGTCCATCTTTATGTCTGTCTTCTGCGATAATTTCAAGACCTAATTCTTTACGTTTTGCTGTTGGAACTCCAGCAAGGTCTTTTCCATCAAAGACAATTTTTCCTTTAGTTTCTTTTAATAAAGCATTTAGTACTTCAACAAATTGTTGTTGACCGTTACCATCAACCCCAGCAATACCAAGGATTTCTCTTTCACGAACATCTAAGTTGAAGTCAGAAAGTATATCTTTTTTCTCTTCAGTATCTGCATAAAGACCAGATACTTCTAATATTTTTTTCTTACCTTCTCTAGAACGTTCATATTTAATAATTTCTAGATCTTTACCAATCATAAGACTAGCAAGTTTTTCTTTTGTTGTGTCTGCTACTTCTACAGTTCCGAAGTATTCACCACGACGAATAATACTACAACGATCAGCTACTGCCATAATCTCGTTAAGTTTATGAGTGATTAATAAGATAGTTTTCCCTTCTGCTTGAAGATTCTTAAGAATTGCTAAAAACTCTTTAATTTCAGCAGGAGTTAAAACCGCTGTAGGTTCGTCAAAGATAAGAATATTAGCATCTCTATATAACATTTTTAGAATTTCTACCCTTTGTTGCATCCCAACTGTAATATCACCTACTAAGGCTTTCGGGTCTACTTCTAATCCATATTTTTTAGATAGTTCTGTAATTTTTTTAGCAGCAGAATCTAAATCGATTTTTCCGCCTTTTACTTCTTCCATTCCTAAGATGATATTCTCAGCAACAGTGAAGTTTTTAATTAATTTAAAGTGTTGGTGAACCATACCGATCCCAAGCTGATTAGCATGTTTAGGATCTTTAATGTCAACTTCTTTCCCATCTAATTTAATGACACCCTCTTCTTGATGGTACATACCAAAAAGAACGGACATCAACGTAGATTTACCAGCACCATTTTCACCAAGCAATGCATGAACTTCGTTCTTTTTCACCTGAATAGTAATGTCTTTATTTGCGTAGAAGTCACCAAACTTTTTAGTTATGTTTAGCATTTCTATAGCGTACATATATTTACCTCTCTTTTGTATATTGTTACTTATCTATTATAATATATTTTTGCAATCTAGTATAGCATTTTAGTACGATTCTGTTAATTAATTTTATATTATTTATCAATATTATAATTATAAAAATTAAAACTATAAAAAAACTGCATAATATCATTGTGTTTTTCATAGTTATTTCCAAAATTTTTCAAAGCTTAATATTGTAGAAAAATTTTTTTAATTATTCACATTTTAAAAAAATAATAATTACGTTTGCAAATTTATAGCTTTTTTTAAAAAAATTTTTCAATAAAAAAGGCCTAGTATAATACTAGACCTTTTTTTGAATTATAATTTTAAAAATTATAGTTCACCTTCGATATTTGCTTTATCTGTTACTTTATCTGCTTCAGGAGCTACAGTTGCTTTACCAGATTTAAGTGATTCTACAACTTCTTTAATTTTTGTTGTTGATATCACTGCTTAAGTTTGGATTTTCAGCAGGTAGACCTACACCATCTTCTTTGATAGTGAATACTTTAGCTTTTCCACCTTCGAATTTACCAGCTTTGATAGCATCTAATACTTGAGTTACTGCAACATCGATACGTTTAACAGCAGATGTTAAGATTACAGATTTTTCTACATCTTTTCCATCTTTATCTTTAGCTTTGAATACACCTTCAGAATATTGGTCTTTATCTACACCAACGATCCAGTGTTTGATTTCTCCGCTTTCTTTAAGATCTTTAGTAGCTCTTTCTTGTGCTTCTTTGATTGAACCACTTCCAGTTCCACCAGCTGCTACGAAGATAACATCAGCTCCAGCATCATACATAGTTGCTGCTAAAGTTTTACCTTTGTTAGTATCGTTGAATGATCCACTGTAGTTGTATACGATTTTGATGTCTTTGTTAGCAGCTTTAGCTCCTTGAACAAATCCTACACCAAATTTAACTACTGCAGGGATTTTAGCTCCACCGATAAATCCAACTTTACCAGTTTTTGATTGTAAAGCTGCTGCATATCCAGCTAAGTATCCTGCTTCGTGTTCAGCAAATGTAATAGATTCAACGTTTTTGTTATCTACAGTTCCATCGATGAAGATGAATTTTTTATCTGCAAATGATTCTGCAACTTTTGGTAATTCTTTTTCGAAATAGAATCCTGCTAATGAAATAACATCAGCTGCTTTAGCTGCATTTTGTAAGTTAGCTGCGATATCACTTTGGTTTTTAGTTTCGATTGGGTTTAATGCTTTACCACCGTTTTTATCTACCCAAGCTTTAACAGCTTCTACGTTACTTTGGTTGAAACTTTTATCTTTTGCTCCACCTTCGTCAGTAACTACTCCGATTTTTAAATCAGATTTTGAAGATGAATCTTCTTTTTTCTCAGTTTTAGAAGAACATCCTACAAAGATAAGTGCTGCTGATAAAATAACAGCGATTAATGAAAATATCTTTTTCATAAACAAATAATCTCCTTTATTTATTTTTGTATATTGTTTATACCTAAATAATACCACATAATTGTATAAATATCAACATTTTATTACTTTTTTAAAAAAATATTTTTTTATCATTGTTCGTATTAAGCGAAATTTAAGCGTATTTTTTTATCTGGTTATAAAGAGAATGTTCATTTTTTTGTAATCTTATATATACATATACAGACAGAATTAAAGCATTTTTCATAACTATAATTTATACTATTTATTTTTATTAATACACATTTTTTTGATATTCTTTTTCAAAAAAATACTTTTTTGACATAATAAAAAAAGTCTCACTAAATTTCTTTAGCAAGACTTTTATTATAATTATAGTTCACCTTCTAAATTAGTAACTGATCCTTTTGCTTTTAGCTCATCACCAGTTCCCTACTACTTCTACCTTACCTGATTTAAGTTCTTCAATAGCTTTATCAATTTTAGTTTTATTGTCATCACTTAGGTTTGGATTTTCTTTTGGTAGCCCTACACCATTTTCTTTAATACCGAAGATATGTTCACCTTTTTCAAATTTATTTTCTTTGATTTCATTTAAGATTTTTGTTACTGCTACTTCGATATTTTTAACAGCTGATGTTAAGATTACAGATTTTTGGTATTCTTTTCCATTTTTATCTTTTCCTTTGAAAATACCTTCTTCGTATTGGTCTTTATCTACACCAACAACCCAGTGTTTAATTTCTCCGTCTTTAGACATATCAAGGTTACCACGTTCTTTTGCTTCTGAGATAACACCATTACCTGTATTACCTGCCGCTACAAAGATTACATCTGCACCTGAATCATACATAGTAGCTGCTAATGTTTACCTTTATTTGTATCTGAGAATGTTCCACTGTAGTTGTACATGATTTTAATATCACTCTTAGCTGCTTTAGCACCTTGAACAAATCCAATTCCAAATCTTTCTACAGGTGGAATTTTAGTTCCTCCGATAAATCCAACTTTACCAGTTTTAGATTGTAATGCAGCTGTATAACCAGCTAGGTACCCTGCTTCTTGCTCTTTAAAGATAAGTGATGCTATATTTGGTGCATCAACAAAAGTATCAACATACATGAATTTTTTATCTTTATATTGTTCGGCAACTTTTGGTAATTCTTTTTCGAATTCATATCCTGCTAAAGAAATGATATCTGAAACTTTTGAAGCATTTTGAAGGTTTGCAGCCAAATCAGATTGGTTTTTTGATTCAACAACAACTGGATCTTTTGCTCCATTGGCCTTTGCCCATGCTTGTATAGCTTCTACGTTTGCTTGGTTAAAGCTTTTATCTTTAGCTCCACCTTCACCGGTAACAACCCCTATTTTGTAGGAACTTTTTTCTTCAGTATTTGATTCTGATTTATTTTTTTTAGAAGAACATCCTACTACAATTAATGATAATGCAAGTAACATTGCAATAATAGTACGTAACTTTTTCATAATGACCTCCTATTTTTATGTACTAAGAACACAATAACACATTTTTAAACCGATTTCAATATTTTTTTACTATATTATTACAAAAACTTAAATTTATTAAACATTTTAACAATTAAATATATAAAAAGTGTTAAATTTATATATTTCCTTAATTTTTTATGATATAATTGAATTGATTAAAGCATTTTCAGGAGGATTTATTTATGACTTATTATGAAAATATTGTGGAAACTGCGAATTATATTAAGAAGTATTTCAATGAGCCAATTGATTACGCAGTTGTCCTAGGAAGTGGAATTACATTAGAACTTGAAGAACAACAAGAGCTTGGTTACGAGGCTATTCCTCTTTTCCCAGGAAATAAACGTTCAAACCATGTTAAAGGGCATGCAAATAAACTTACTTTCGGGAAAATCTCAGGTAAAAATGTCCTTGTATTAAACGGAAGACTTCACTATTATGAAGGATACAAAATGAAAGAAGTTGCATTTATGACTTATGTTGTAAAATTCTTAGGTGCCAAAGGATTATTTATTACTAACGCTTGTGGCGCTATTAACACTAACTTTACTGAAGGAGATATCGTTTGTCTAGATGATTTCATCTCTCTAGTAAGTAATAATCCTCTAATGGGAGAAAACGATCCACGCCTTGGTGAGAGATTTGTTGATATGACTATTCCATTTAATCCATATTTAGTAGATAATCTTTTATCATCTGCTGAAAAACTAGATATCAAATTACATCGTGGTGTTTATGGATTCTTCCAAGGTCCATACTTTGAAACACGTGCAGAAATCCAAGCGTTTAAAACAATGGGATGTGACTTAGTTGGTATGTCAACTGTTCCTGAAGTCATTGCAGCTAATCACGCTGGGACTTCCTGTTGCTGTATTAGCCTGCGCTACTAACATGGCAACTGGTATTCAAGAGAAAAAACACGACCATGAACATGTATTAAAAACAGCTCAAAAAATAAGCGTAAACCTTAAAAACTTACTTATTGAAACACTTAAAAACTTAGACTAAGGAGTGATTACTGATGGAAAAAACAATTTTTGAAAAAATTATCGATGGTGAAATTCCAAGTTATAAAATATATGAGGATGAACATGTATATAGCTTTCTAGATGTTTTCCCAATAACTAAGGGACACACACTTGTAATTCCTAAAAAACATAGCCGTAATATTTTTGATTGTGATCCTGAAACTGCTGCAAACATTGGTAGAGTTTTACCTAAGATTGCTAATGCTGTAAAAGAAGCTTATGGATGCGATGGTGTTAATATTTTCCAAAATAACGAAGAATATGCTGGACAAAGCGTCTTCCACTTACACTTCCATATAGTTCCTCGTTATAAAGATAAAGATATTAATTTCGATAATTTAGAAGTTAAATGGCCTCCACAAAAAGTTGAGCCTTCTGAATTCGAAGAAATTCAAAAAAATATTACTAAGAACCTATAATTATAAAAAAGAAAGAAGCAACGATTTAAATTATATCGTTGCTTCTTTTAAATATTATTATTTATCTTCTTTTGTTGCAAATAGAGATACGATTGAATCTAATGTAGTTCTTGGTTTAGCATGTTTTTTCTCTACATCTTCAATTTCATCATCAATATTATCAACCTTGTTAATTAAATTTTCATTAGCATCTCTTATTTTTTCTTCAGCTAATTCTTCAACATCTTCTACTTTTTCTTTGATATCTTCAAATTTTTCTTTAGCTACTTCTTTAAATCCTTTTTCTTGTACTTCTTCTTTAAAGTCAACTGCAGATTCTTTAAATTCTTCAGCTTTTTCTACAGCACCTTCTTTGAAATCAACTGCTTTTTCTTCTACTTTTTCTTTGAAGCTTCCCATATTATCTTTGAAGCCTTCTACTCTTTCTGCAACTCTTTCTCTGAATCCTTTTTCTTCTACTTCTTCTTTAAAGTCTTCTACTTTTTCTTGAGCTGCTTCTTTTAGCATCTTCTACTTTCTCTTCGAAGTCTTCTGCTTTTTCTTCTGCCACTTCTTTAGCATCTTCACTTTCTGAAGTCTTCTCTTTTTCTTCTCCAAAGTCTTCTGCTCTTTTTCTTTCTGAGCTGCTTCTTTTGCTTCTTCTACTTTCTCTTCAAAGTCTTCTGCTTTTTCTTCTGCTACTTCTTTAGCATCTTCTACTTTTTCTTGAGCTGCTTCTTTTCTTTCTTCTACTTTCTCTTCGAAGTCTTCTGCTTTTTCTTCTGCCACTTCTTTAGCATCTTCTACTTTTTCTTCAAAGTCTTCCGCTTTTTCTTGAGCTGCTTCTTTTGCTTCTTCTACTTTTTCTTCAAAGTCTTCTGCTTTTTCTTCTGCTACTTCTTTAGCATCTTCTAGTTTTTCGTGAGCTACTTCTTTTGCTTCTTCCACTTTCTCTTCAGCATCTTCTTTTAGAGGGATAAAAGTTTCTTCTTTTACCTCATTATATCCTGCAGTTACTTGTTCTAACTTTTCTTTAGCTATGTCTTCACCTTCACGATTTACTTCTTGAGCTTCTGGTTTAATTAAATCATTAACTTTTTCTAATCCTAAGTCAATATTTTCTTTTAAAACATCTTTATGTTTTTCTAATTCTTTAGGATTTTTATAATAATATGTTCCTACCGCACTTGCAGCTAATAATGCTATACCTTTTAAAATTTTACCCATGATTTTGTCCTCCTAATATGTTTATTATCATAATGATTTTATCAAAAATAATTTTACTTGTAAAGAATTTGAGAGCGTTGAAGAATAACTATTTACATAAAAAAGACTAACTTTTAAATTAAAAGTTAGTCCTTATTTTTTATTTTAAATGTTTAACCCTTGCTACTATTTCTTTATGACGTCCTTTTATCATAGGTCTAGCTTGAGGGTTTCCTAAATAACCGCAAGTTCTTTTTACTACATCGCAGCTTTTTGGATCATTGTTTCCACATTCTGGGCATTTAAATCCTCGTTTTGTAGGTTCAAATTCTCCTTCAAAACCACATTTATAGCAACGATCTATTGGTGTATTTGTTCCTAAGTAACCAACTTTATCATATGCATAATCCCAAACCGCTTCTAAAGCTTTTGGATTTTGTTTTAGCACTGGATATTCACAATAATGAATAAATCCACCGCTAGCATAATAAGGATAATCTTTTTCAAAATCTAATTTTTCAAATGGAGTTGGATTTTTTCTAACATCATAGTGATATGAGTTTGTATAGTACTCTTTATCTGTAACATTTTCTACTGTGCCAAATTTTTCTGTATCCATACGACAGAATCTATCAGTTAGCGATTCACTTGGAGTTGAGTAAATACTATACCAATAATCCCCATCTTTAGTCCATTTATCTACATTTTCTTTCATATATTTCATGATATCTAATGTAAATTGTTTAGCTTCAGGATTTTTCTCCCAGTCTCCCCCATAGAAGACACTAGCTACTTCATATAGTCCAATATATCCAAGTGATAATGTCGCACGCTGTTTATCAAATAATTGCTTAACTCTATCATCTTTTTTCAATCTCTTACCAAAAGCACCATGCATATAAAGTATAGGAGCATTTTGTGGTTTTGCTTCTCCACAACGTTTCGCTCTATAATCTAGGGCATCTTTACAGATTTCTAATCTTTCTTTGAAAATATTCCAAAATTCTTCTTTATCCCCTTCAGACTCTAACTGCTATTCTTGGTAGATTTAGAGTTACTACTCCTAGGTTCATACGTCCACTTTCAACTAATTCACCAGCTTCATTTCTCCACGCCGGTAAGAACGATCTACAACCCATAGGCGTTTTACAACTACCTGTTATTTTTACTAATGTATCATACATTAATACATCAGGATACATTCTTTTGAGTAGCACATTTTAGAGCTAATTCTTTAACATCGTAGTTTGGATCAGTTGGTTTTTAAATTTAAACCATCTTTTTATTACAAAAAAATCAATTTAGGGAAAGATTGCTGTTCTTTTTCTCTTTTCCTAAACCTTGTATTCTCACTTTTAAAATAGCTTTTTGAATTTCTTTTTCAAATAACCCTTCACCCAGTCCAAAACCTAATGATGTAAATGGCGTTTGTCCTTGAGATGAATATAAAGTATTAATCTCATATTCTAAAGATTGCATCGCATCATAAATATCTTTTTTAGTTTTTTCTAAGGCGAATTTTTCTTGTTTATCTTCACCATCAATCCATTCTCTTGCAGTTTTTAAGTTTTTCTCATAGTTTAACTGTGCAAAAGGAGCTAAAACTTCATCTATTCTATCCGCACTACATCCACCGTATTGACTAGAAGCTACATTAGCTATAATTTGAGCCATTTGCGCTGTTGCTGTTTGAATACTTTTCGGACTATCTACATCTGCATTACCAATTTTAAATCCTTTAGTTAACATTTCTTTAAAATCGATTAGACAGCAGTTTGTAAGTGGTTGATACGGAGAATAATCAAGGTCATGATAGTGAATATCCCCTTTTTGGTGCGCGTTAGCAACGTGTGATGGTAACATTTTTAAACCGATCGCTTTTGCCACTATTCCACTTGTTAAATCTCTATGCGTATTAAATACTAAACTGTCTTTATTCGCATTTTCATTAACTACATTTTCATCACGATTAACTAATTTTTCAATCGCTATATTGATATCTAAACTATGTTCGCGTTCAATATCTCTTTTACTTCTATAGCCAACATACTCTTCATAAATAGCTTCTTCGCCTGATGTTAATAAAGTATGCTCAACAATATTTTGCACTTCATATATTTTAATATTATCTTTAAATCTATTAGAAATTTCTAAAATTACTTTATCTACTATATTATCAATATTTACACTATGTTTTTCACCAAATACTTTAAATACAGCTTTTTCGATGGCCTTATAGATTTTGTCAGGGTCAAACTTTACAACGCGACCATCTCTTTTTATTACTAATAGATTTTTAATAAGCATATCTGCTTTTTTTTGTGAATACGAATAAAAACTAGCTTTTTGCATTTTCCCCCACCTCGTTTATACTTCTTTCCTTTAATAATATTTTTTTTAACATAACTATATACTATATTATCCCAAATAAAAGCCATTGTCTAGGGTGAATATTTCCCGGAAATTTGAAAAGGTTATAACCTAGCCTTTTGTAGCAATTGTGAATTTTTTGTGTGTTGCTGTTTTTAAGATAACATTCTTAAATCATTACTATACCAACGTTTTCTATTAGCTAATTATTAAAGCTGTTTAAATTTTTTATAACTTTTTATGTATAACAGCCTTCAATAATCCTTTAAATTCAAAGATTAAAAATGAAATTCAAAATGTTTCCTTCCTTATAAAAATTTTGTTCTTCCAACTTAAACTATATTTTAAGAAACTCCTCTATTATTAGACTGAGAAAGTATATAAAGTGAGAAAGAATATGAAAAAAACACAAATTGAAAAATTAACTGATCAATTATTTTCTATGGAAAATAATCAACCAAACCTTATCAGTGAGCTTCAACCTTTCGTTGAGTTATTTATGCATTATGAATGTGCTATGCTTGAAATAGAAACAAAACTTAATGTTTTTGATAAGGAATTCTCTCTTCATGGTGAAAGTAACCCAATTGAATCAATTTCAACGCGTTTAAAAACACCTATGAGCTTAATGAACAAGTTGCAGCGACTTGAACTACCTTTTGATCTTGAAACGATTAAAGAGAATATTTATGACGTTGCTGGTGTTCGTGTTATTTGCTCATTCAGAAATGATGTCTATAAGCTTGTAGATGCACTTAAGCAACAAGATGACCTGACAGTAATAGCTGAAAAGGACTATATTAAAAATACTAAAGAAAATGGTTATAGAAGTTATCACCTTATCGTTAAAGTTCCAATCTTTTTATCTGATAAAGTTGAGCATATGGCTGTAGAAGTACAATTTAGAACTATAGCTATGGACTTCTGGGCAAGTTTAGAGCATAAACTTCGTTACAAAAAGAACCTAAGCGCTGAGAAAGAAGCAGAAATAGAGAGACGTCTTCTACTTTGTGCGGAGATAAGCGCTAAACTAGATAACCAGATGCAAAAAGTAAAAGAGATAATTGAAGACGATACGGAATTCTTATAAGACAACAAAATCCCCTAAGAGTTATAAACTTTTAGGGGTTTATTATTTTCTGTAAAAATCAAAAAAAGGTGAGTTATAGTCATAAAGACATAACTCACCATATAATGGACTAAGAAAGCAATCCTACTTCTTTTAATACTTCTTCTGCTTGTAATTTTTTATCGGTATTAACTAAAACTATTGGTCCTGTGCAGCCCATTCCGCTTTCTGCATATATACCACGTTTCCATAGCTCTTTTGTTGCATCTTCTAAATCCATTATATCTACTCCAGCAATTTGTGCTGTAACTATTTCTTTTTCAGGAGCTTTAACTTCTTCAGATTGAGAAGTTTCTTTCTTTTCTTTTAGTTTATTCAATAAAGCATCTAAGTTTGCTTCTTTAGCTTTTCCGTATTCTTTTCTTGCTAATTCATTAACCTCCCCGACTGCTATTTCATAAGCATATTTTAATGAGTTAGCTACTACAGGCGCTCCAGAAGCACGTGATAAGATTAAGATTCTTCTATCATAATCTTCCCCTACACCTGGTCCATAACCATAACCTTGTGCTTCATAATCTCCACCTGTATTAAATGCTGAGAATACTTTCATAAATAGGTTTCCTGTCAATGAATCAACAACCATTACATCTGGTGTTGCCATTAGTAAGTCATTTCCTCTCATTACCGCTCCACCATCTGCTCTTTGAGATGTTGCAAATTCAAAGTCATATCCACTTTCTTTTAATTCTATTAATATTTTCTCTACTTGTCTAGCACCTTCGATATTAGCAATACCTACAGTTGGTTTTTCTATTCCTAATGATTTAGCTGTTGCTATACCATAAATAGTATTTTTAATCATACCTTCTACTCTATTAGTAGAAGAAGTACCTGTTGTAGTCGCTAATAACATCTCTTTTCCACGAGATGGCGTAACTACTCTTCCTACTGTTGATACACCTATAGGAAAATTATAATGCATAGTTACACAAGCTGCAATTTCCCCTTTATCAAGTAGGTCTTCCATAATTTATGTGCTTCTTCTTCATTTTCTGTTTCATAAGACTCAAAACCTTCTTGACCTTGACCTATTAAAACTATATCAAATAAAGAATTTTTCGCTAATGTGGCTCCTTGAAGTAAATTATCTACTCCATGCTCGCTCCCCAAAGTAGTTAATCCTACTTTAACTTTTTTACCAAAATTTCCTGTTTCAATCGCATCTGCTACTTCTAGTAATACTTTTGATATAATTTTTTTACTCATAGTACCACCCCTATTCATTAAGCATTTCTTGTGCGATATTTCTCATTGATTCGGCAATAATTTTTCTAATTTCTTCACTAGAAGTGCTATCTTTTTCTTCTAATACTCCACTATTACGTTCTATTACTACTGATACACCGTCAAATAAGTTAGTCATTCTTCCTAGGAATAGACTTCCTTTACCAACGATCATTGCTCTATTTTTATCACCAGTTGTTAAGTCATCTACTAAGAAACCTACATATGGTACACCTGAAGGAATGTGCCCTTGTGTTGGAGCCCATCCTGGTAATCCTTTTTCTTCAATAAATGATTTAAGTGATTTTTTATCAATATCACCTTTCATAGCAGCTAAGGCACCAATCATTTTATAGTTAGATTCTGGCACGTTTCCTGCACCTGCTGCTTTTGTAATATCAGGGTTTTGCATCTCTACTGAGAATACATCTACATCAGTAATTTTTAAGTTTGCTTTTTCTAATGGTTTGGCAACTAACGCCCCCATAACAGCTTGAGGTGAAGATCCTGTTCCTACGTCATGTTTACCTACTAAGTCTGTACGTATAATTGGATTTTTACCATCATTTTCTGAAATCACAACAGCAAAACCACCTACTACGTCTTCTAAGACAGGAAGTCCTTTTTTAACATGGTCTTTTGCATTCATTCCAAGTTTTGCACTAGCACCACCTGCTACCACAAGAACATTTTTGTATACTCCTGCTTTAACTAATGCTGATGCATTGATTAAAGCGTGTGTAGGAGCTGCACAGAAACCACGAAGGTCTGAACCTGTAGCATTAGTTAATCCTACTACTTCTGCTATAGCTTTAGCAAAGTTTCCTCCACCACGTTGGTTAATGTCACCACATGCTTCTTCAGAACATTCAACTACGTAATCAATTTCTTCTGGTTTTACACCCTGTTGCTCTAAGAGCTTCAAGTGCTGAAATTACTCCAGATGCTTTAACTACTAAGTTTTCAAAGATAACATGGGCATTTAAGTTAACATCGACATCATGTGCTTTTTTTACGTATCCTACTACTTCTCCATTATGTAATAATGGTTCGTAATCATCTTCTTTATCACTAATGTCGCTTCCTTCTAACTTATCAAAATAAGGAGCTAGCTCTTTGAAATTATCCTCTACTTTTTGGACGTACTGATGCGATAAAACTTTCTGAAAGTTTTACTAAATCAAATGCATCACATATTTTCATTAGAGCTAAGAACTCATCTTGTGGAACTATTTGACCAAATTTACCATGGCGTTTCCCTTGTTCATCTTTTATATCATACCAAGGCAATGGATATGATTTTAATTCTTCTGGTGTTTTATTCCCAATATAAACTTGGTTTGGTAAATAGTTTACTACTTCTTCATATGAACGAATGTGTTTACCTACTTCTGCTAAAAATTCTGATTCTGGATGTGTTACTCGCTCAATACTGCAAGTAGATCCATTTTGTTCTATCATATCTGGTGTATGAACAAGAATATATCCTGCTCCCTTTAAATACTGGATAACTCATCGTTACTTGTTGCTTGGGATACAATATGTACCCCAAGCTCCCCCTTCTTTTTTTTTTTTTATTCAAACACTGTTTGACCATCAACCTCAACTGTTAATGCATGCAATGCTTTATCAACTAGCTTTCTACGTAATTTTTTCTCTTCATCGTGATCTAGTTTAGGATCCCCAAGTGGGTGAGGTATTGCAATTGTAGGAACGATTCTGTTTGCTCCTACAGTTAGAGAAATCGGAACTACTGTACAAATATGCACTACAGGAATACCAGCTCTCTCTATTTCTTTTACTAACGTTGCACCGCAACGTGTACAAGTACCTCAAGTTGAAGTTAGAACAACAGCATCTACGCCATCTGCCACTAATTTTTGAGCAAATTCACTAGCAAAAGCTACTGCATTAGCAACGGCAGTCCCGTTACCAACTGTAGTATAGAATTTTTCGTGTAACGATCCAATTACTCCTTCTTTTACTAAATCTCTCATTACATCTACTGGTAATACACGGTCAGCATCTTCATTTGCATAAACTGGGTCGTATCCACCATGTGCTGTTTCGTGAGTTTCAGCTGTTAAATCATCAAAACCTTCTAAACTATATTCACCATATTTTGAAGCAGATGATGATTCAATATGATCAGGGTTTCCCTTTAGGAACAATTCCTCCAGATGTAACTAAAGCTATTTTTGCTTTACTTAAGTCTTTAACTGCTGGATTTGGCTCTACTCTGTCGAAAGTTAGGCATTGGATATTCTGTTTCGAATTCTTCACCTTTAATTTTTTTCACAAGCATTTCTACTGCACGTTCAGAACCACGAGTTTCACTGAAAGAAGTTTACACGAAGTCCACGTTGGTGGTATCCTTCTTCTTTTGGAGATAAGATTTCTTCTCCTTTAGCTAATTTTGCAGCGAATTTTGCAAGTTTTGGTAATGCTTTTCTCATACCTGCAGCACTATCAGATGTTTCAAGAATATAAACATCTTTTTTGAACATATCAGTACCAGGGTTTTCTTCATACATAGCTGTAACAGCTGGAATGTGTAATTCATCTTGAACAGCTTTTGTTATTGTCCCTGCAGCTACCCCGTAACGTCCTGCATTAAATGCTGGTCCTGCGATGAATAATTGAGGTTCACACCCTTTAATCATCTCAAGAAGTTCTTTTTGAACACTTTCTAAGTTTTCATTGAAATAGCTATCTCCACATACTACTGTAGCTACTACTTCAAAATCTTCTCCCAATTTCCCTTGTAATTGAGTACTAATTGGTGGTAATTCTTTTCTTAATTCAGGTGCTATATGAGCTTGTTCCTCTCCACCAACACCCGCAAAGAATTGGTTTATATAATGTACTACTCTTATTTTAGACATTGTTATTTCCCCCTACTTTTTTATTTGGCATTTAAAAGTTATTCACCACGAACATCTTGCATTTCGCTAGCGATTTCATCAACTTCTAATACCATTTCCATCATTCCTACTTGATCTTCGTAGATTTCTTCATCGATTTGAGATTTAATTTCTTCTTCTACGATGTGATATACAGCTAAGTTTAATTCCACACCTGCTAGTGGGCCTGCAAATGTTGGATCCCCTACTGTAACTGTTTCAGCTGCTAGACCAGCAGCTTCGGCTTCTGCAGCACCTAATAAAACCACAAGATTTTCGTTACCGAATTTTTCGGCAGCTTCTTTAATACGTTTTTGGTTTTCTAGGTCCATAGCGCCGGCAGCCGTTCAGACAAAGCACTCAGTAGATGAGAATACTACCTCTACTCCTTCAATTGGTTTAACACATTCTTCAATAGCTAATCCTGGAATACCGTCACGGTCCCCAATGATTATTACTTTTTTATTAACAAGACTAACCATTATCTTATTCCTCCTTGATAAACTTTATTAACTTTAAATTCTAGATTAGTAAGTTTTTGCACTTAGATATCCAAATCCAGTTTCATTAGTTGCTCCTGTGATTGCTTGGATTTCTACTTCTATTGTTCCATCTTCACGTAGAGAATCTTGGTGTCCACCAGCGATTACATCAACTACTTCAAGATGTCCGATAACTTTATCTAATTTTGGTAATACTACCAATTGGTTAGCATTTCCTCCAGTTACTACCGCATCAGCAGCAACATCAGCATCAGCTAAACTTTGACTTCCTCCATCACGTCCTGCATATTCATCAGTTACGATAACAGTTTTAATTTCTTCTGCTTCGATTTTTTTGCAGTTCATGATTAAGTCAGTATCAGGGTTTCCGAATCCTTCTTGTGATACAATTACTGCATCTAAGTTTAGGTAACGGCATAGTTTTGCAGTCCAGTTAGAAGAACGCTCTTTATCCATTAAATAAACATTTTCATTAGTAATTATTACTCCTAAGAAGTTGATTTCTTTACCATGTTTTTTGTATAAATCTTCAATTAATCCATTATTTAAGTGAACGTATGTTGGGTTTTTATCACACGCAGATACACAGTTACCACTTACTATAGCTCCATCCATAATTTCTGTTGGATAAAGAATTGTTGGTACTATTTGTTTAGCATCTACTCCATATACATATGTATCATGTAGTAATCCTTGTGTTTGTAACATGTACACATATCCTACTTTTGGTAAATCTGGATATTCTGCAATTTGTTCTAACAATGGTTTTGTTTCGTAAACATCAACTTCTTCTGGTTCTAGTTCACGAGCTAATTCTGCAATATATCTTGCAGCTTTGAATCCAATGTAACGAACAGCTTTTTCATGTTCATGTTGTTTAATACCTTCAACAGGTTCTGCAATAACTACTAAGTTATTTGTTTTAGAAAATGGTGTATATTCAGCACCTAATCCCTGTCATATCAATAATTCCTTCTTGGAATCCCTACGATTTTACCTGTTGTTACTACTGCCATACCTTTAAGAGCAATTGTACGACCTTCCCCAACAGTATCCACTTTAGATAGGATACCAGGGAAGATACCACCACGACCTTCAACTTTAACACGTGGTTCAATTACATCTTTTACCGGTGTGATACGAACACTTTCTCCCGGACGAGCAATTTCAAGATCAACAGAAGCAATTGCTTCATCTTCCCATACAGCTTTTATTAACTCTTCCTTATTAACATATAATACATTTGCCTCAATTTTTGATTCGTTAGCAAATTGTATGTCTTTGATATGAATCTTACCTAGTTCAAGACGCATACTAAATACCTCCCTATTATATTATTTTTTTTTAGTAATATTTTTTAATCATAGCTTCTATATTTGGAATAGTAGCATCATCTTTTGTAACTTCTTCAAGCTTACTACCATCTTTATATATAGCTAATGTTGGTAACCCTAGTACTTTTTGTTTAATCGCTAAACGACGTGCTTTTGTAGTATCTAATGATGTGAATTTGATTTTATCACCATATTGTTCAGCTAATTTATGCACATCTGGCATTAAAGCTTTACAAGGTTCACATCCTTGGCTCCAAAAGTCTACAAAAATGTAACCTTCGGCTTCTAGTACTTCTTGTTCAAAAGTTTCTTTTGTTAGTTCTAACATGATCTTCTTCTCCTTTACTTATACTTGTAATATGTTTTTTTAAATAGATTATTACCGTTATTCAAATTTTTCTGCAATATATTTTTCTGCACGAATCGCTGCAACAGCTCCGTCAGATACTGCAGTTACTACTTGACGAATATCTTTAACACGACAATCTCCAGCTACATAAACACCTGGAACACTTGTGCGTGTATCTTCTCCTGCTTTAATATATCCGTCTTCTGTCATTTCAACTTTTCCTTCAAAAAGTTTAGTTTGAGGAATATATCCGATAAAGAAGAATAATCCCATTGTTCCATCTTCTTCATCTGCTTCAACTACATATTCTTCTCCAGTTACTAAGTTTTTAAGCTTAATAGCTTCTAGTATTCCATCACCAATTGCTTCAGTTACAACAGTATTTCCTAAAATTTCAATTTTTGGATTGTTTTTAGCTTTCTCTGCAGTTACTTTTTCACAGCGAACATTTTCTCTACGATAAACAATTGTTACTTTACGAGCAAATTTAGTTAAGAATAAAGCTTCTTCTACAGCACTGTTTGCTCCCACCTACTACATATACATCCAATCCTTCGAAAAAGTCTCCGTCACATGTAGCACAGTATGAAATACCTTTACTTTCAAGTTCTCTAATACCTGGCGCATCTAATTTTCTAGGAGATGCTCCTGTTGCTATAATAACTGTTTTGGCTGTGTAATCTCCACTTACACATTTAACTACTTTAACATCACCAGTGAAGTCAACATCTAGAACTTCATCTTGTTTGATTTCAGCACCAAAACTTTTAGCTTGCTCAACCATACGAGCAGTTACTCTAGGTCCTGTTGGATCTTCTACAGCACCAGGATAGTTTTCAATCAAGTGAGTAATGGCTGCTTGTCCACCATTTTTTGATTTTCTCTAATACTAATGTATTTAGTTTTGCACGTGATGCATATAGCGCTGCTGATAATCCTGCAGGCCCTGAACCTATAATTATTACATCATAATCTCTTGTCATAATTATTCTCCTTTATATTTTTATAGTATTCTTTTTATAGCATTAGATATTAAATCATGATCAATAACACTAAAATCGTCCCTCACGCTTTCAGTCCAGTTTGGAACTCCCCTATTTTTTCTAAACTTTTCAAAAGTCCCTATAGCCTCTGATGCTAAGTTAACTGAATTTAAATCTAAGACATTTCCCTCTTTTATAACGACAGATCTATAGATTGTCTCATTAGGTTTGACACTTCCATAAAGTGGATGTGTAACCAATTCATAATTCCTATACACTAAATCTCTAACTTTTATTAATATATCTAGATAATCAGCATCATAATATTCGATATCTATATCCCTATATTTTTCCGATTTAAATTTAGGATTATTTGTTATTAATTTCATAGCACCCCTCCTTAAAAAAAAAAAAACAGAAAGAAAGCTAGCTTTCTCTCTGTTGACTATAAACTTCAGAGTTCTGTCGAAAATACAGTCCCTGTACCTGAGAATTTCATCGATAATCGCCAAATATCAATTTGTCCCTTCGGTGACTTATGTTCTCTCCTGTATTTTTCAATCAGATTTATATCTTATATAACTATTCTATAACAATTACATAATAATGGAAAGTATTTTCTGAAAAGGCTTTCCACTATCTCTAAAATATATTTGTATTCTCATTTATAAAAAGTATATTTTTATCTCTCTATCTCTATTAGTAAACAAATATACGCCTTAAAATATAAATAATATTTTTTTCATTTCCAAATACTAAAAGTTTATAAACGTCTCTTATTGTTGTACACATATAATTCTATAATATTTTAGTGCTATTATTTAAATTTTATTAGTTATTGATTATTATTTACATTTGCTATATACTTATATAATAATAACTTTTTAGACATTGAGAGGGATATTTATGAGTAATACTAAAAAAAGTTTGATTGCAATTCTTATTTGCTATTTTTCTTGGGGGTCTCTTCCCTATTTATTTTAAACTACTGAAAAGTATTGATGCATATGAAGTACTTTCACTACGTGTTTTGTGTTCATTTATTTTTATGGTTTTAGTTGTATTAGTTGCCGCAAATAAAAAATTTATTTTTAACGAGATTAAAGAAGTTTGGAAAGATAAAAAAAGTTTTATTCTACTTATAGCAGCTTCTCTATTGATAACTGCTAACTGGTTAACTTATATTATCGCTGTAAATAGTAACCACGTTCTAGAAGCAAGTTTTGGTTATTACTTAAATCCAATTGTTACGATAATTTAGCGGTAGTATTCCTAAAAGAAAAATTAACAAGAGTACAAACAATCGCATGTTTATGTGTAGGAGCATCTCTATTGTACTTATTTATCTCTTTAGGATCATTACCATGGATTTCTATACTACTAGCTTTAACTTTTGGATTGTATAGTTTATGTAAAAAGAAAATTGTTCTTAGCCCTAAAGCTAGTTTACTAGTGGAAACTGCCATAGTATCTCCTATAGCTCTTGTTTATATGTGGTACTTAGGAGCAAACAGCAACATTACATTCCATACATATGGGACATCTACTTTAATATATGCATTATTATCAGGTGTAGTAACTGCGGTACCTCTTATGCTTTTTGCAAAAGGTGCTATTGATATTCCACTTTACCTACTTGGAATACTTCAATATCTACCACCTACAATGCAATTTTTTATAGGTATTTTTGTCTACGGAGAACAACTTAGTATTCAAAAACTTATTTCATTTGCGATAATTTGGATTGCAGTTATTGTATTTTGCTATTCAGCAATTACTTCAATGAAAAAACAAAGTATAATAAATAAAAGTCATCAAAAATAATCTGATGACTTTTATTATTTGAACATAAGAAAAACGGAATTTAAAAATTCCGTTTTTTTCTTTTAATTATTATGCTTCTTTTCTAGTACCTTGTCTAATCATTGAGATACCTGTTAAAATAACAACCCCGATAATTACCCAAGTAAGTACTTCTAGTGGCATACTCTTAACTAATGTGTAAGCTACAGTTACCCCTATAACTCCCCCAATAGCGATAGCTATAGAACCTTTTCTAGCGTAGTTCCCAGCTTTAATGAACTCTGGAGAACCGATAGCCATTAAACCAGCACAAGAACCCATCATAATTGGGAATGCTACTAATGGGCTTAGTCCTAACATATAAACCATAGCCATACATGGTGCGTATAGTCCAACACCAGCCATCATAAGAGCTCCAAGGATGAAGTTACCTACAACACCGATAACAAGTTTAACACCAGTTAGTCCAACTGCTACGTTACCAGAACCTAGAGCTTTTAACCAACCTAATTGTCCAGACATCATTAAGAATGCTGTTACGATTAAACACACACCCATAACAAGTTGGATTTTTTTCTCAGGAAGTTTATTTACTATTCTTGCTCCTACTAGTGCACCTACGATTGCAGCTGCGATCATTGAGAATAAAGTAATACCTTCAACTTTAACCCCTGTTAAGAATAAGAAAGCTTCCATTAATACTGGCACTGTGTGTGCAACGTTTAATGTACCAGGGATTTTTTTATCTGTATCTAAAAATTTAAATACTTTGAATAATAATGTTGTTGGTGCAAAGCTTCCGATACCTAATGTATCGAAGAAGTCAGTTACTAATCCGATGAAGAATCCAAGAACAGGATTTTCTTTTCCTAAGTCATCTTTATGTTTAACTACGTCCATCACGAATGAAACTAAGAAGAATACTCCTCCAGCTCCTAATATTACTAATAATACCGTTAATAAATTCATATTGTCTACACTCCTATCCTAATAAGAATCCGTAAGTTAATGCATCATCTGGATCATATACATAGTTACTGAATCCTAAGATGTATCCAGAACCAGTAATTTCTGGGATGATTGCATCAAAGTCGGCTAATTTTCTTTCTTCTACTATTCTACCTTTGAATAAAGTACCTAAGATACTTTCATATACGAATGGTTCACCTGGTTTAAGCTCACCTTTAGCGTATAATGTAGCTAATTTAGCTGAAGTACCAGTTCCACATGGTGAACGGTCAATGTTACCATCTCCGAATACTACAACATTTTTGTAAGTAGCTTCTGGGTGAGAAGGTTTGTCATAAATTTCAACTAAGTCTACAGATTTAATGTGTGATAATGTTGGGTGTTGAATTTCGATATTTGCATTAACTGCATCACGGATTTTAAGACCAGCTTCTTTTAATTTAGAAGCATTTTCAGGTTTAACTTCTAATCCTAATTGGTCAGCAGAAAGAATACAGAAGAAACTTCCTCCGAATGAAATATCAAATTTGATGTGTCCAACTCCTTCAACATCTAATTCTAAATCGCGTTTGTATAAGAATGATTCAACATTTTTGAATGAAACTTCTTTTACTTTTGCTCCGTTGTCTTTTAATTTAGCTGTTGCATAGATAAGTCCAGCTGGTGTTTCAACTACTACTTCTTTTTCAGTAGCACCTTCTTCAACATCAACCATACCAGTTTCTACAGCTGCTGTTACCGCTGCGATTGTGTTGTGTCCACACATGTTTAAGTAACCACCAGTATCCATGAAGATTAAAGCGAAGTCTGCTTCTTCTTTTGTTGGAGGTAATAAGAATGCTCCAAACATATCTTGGTGTCCACGTGGCTCAAACATTACAGATTTACGTAGATCATCTAAATTGTCAATAAGATATTGTTTTTTCTCAACTATATCTTTACCAGGAATTTTTGGAACTCCTGCTGTTACTAGACGTGCAGCTTCCCCAGCTGTATGCGTATCTATAACTGAAATCATTTTATTTAGTTTCATAATAATTCACTCCTTAAGTTATTTGTTATTTGTTACTTGCGTCTTGACGCATTTTTAATTTTAATAGTGCTAAAGCTTTTCTTGCATCAGAATAATCAATATTATTTTGACAAACTACCTCAGTTTCATTACCTTCTTCAGACTTATTAAAGTCTAATACGTATTTTGTATATTGATTTTCCACAACAAATTTATGTTTACCCATAAATTTTAATCCCACTATGGAAATATCACGTTCCCCAATTTCAAACATAGTGTTGGCATAATCGACATCACTATTACCCCAACCATCAGCTGAAATAATAGCCCCCTCTGTACGCATAGCCTCTAACCAAACAGCTGTACGCCAACCTACAAGGTGTTTTAATCTATTATCTTGTGGTGTTCCTACAACAACAACTCCTTGGAAATCGATATCTGGATCATCTGCCAGTGTATCTAATAATGGATCTCTAAAGTGATGCAAACTTGTTTCTTTTGTAGATGGTCCTATCCCCATAATAACACCCCTTCCTATACCATTGCTCTTATAGCACCGTCACGATATTCGTTAGGTGTTAATAGAACAGGCATATTATTCATATCTATAATTGAAATACCTTTATCTATACCGCTTGGTTCTAAAGGAAATAACTGATTATCATACATCATACCTTGACCAGCTACTTCTTTCACTAAAGCAACCTTTGGTTTACCTGGATTTTGTTTATTATAAAATTCATGAACCTCATCAGCATCTCGACCACTAAGAACTTTCATAACTTCTCTTATATTTTGTAAATATACATCAGAAAGTTCAAAGATTGAGAATGCTAAATGACGATCAAAATCAATCTCAGGTTTAATAATAACATCTATATGTATTAAATAATCACTATCCGCTGGAGAACCAGCCTTATTTAATACTAACTGTTCTTGCAAAATACCTTCAGATGAACCAAATTCATGCATCTGTTTCCCTTCAGTATTAGCACCAGTTAATAACATATATACTCCCGTTAAGGTATGTGTTATTCCTTCCCCAAGACGACCTATAACTTTTGTTGATATTGGTACTACATCCATTATAGTATTAACATAAAAATTATGTTCTCTAGGTTTTATTATCTTAACCTCTACTTTTTCAAAGACATTTTTATCATATTCTATTTCTGTAGGAATAGTTAACTGACTATTTTCAATTTTAACCTTCTTACCTAATGCAACATCTTTCATATGAAATGCCTTTATTTGTAATTTTTCTTTTGGCATAGTCATCATCCCTTACTATATATTTTCTGTAATGAAACAGCAACCAATCTGTTTTATAGTACAGTTTGTGTAAAAAATGGAGAGGGACTTTCGCCCCTCTCCGGAATTCTCCTACACGTGAGCGATATACTCAAATGGTAGAGGAACTATTTTACCTGAACTTGGTATTTTAACTAGTTGCTCTAATGTTGCTTCTAGAATTTGTGTTTGTTGCTCAACGTTGTTAGGTTCTCCTGCGTTTGCTCCCATTGGTACAAGTGGAGCAACGGCTCTTGGAGTACCGTTTTGACGCACTACTGGAGGTAGTGCTGCTATTAAGATTGTTGGAATACCTGCTTCCTCAATTGCTCTCTGCACGATCACGGCAGTTCTGTGGCAAGTACCTCAACCAGCAGTTAAGATAACTGCATCAACATTTTCTTCTTTTAATTTTTTAGCGATTGCTGGACCTGTTTCGTTAGTGAAAGCCTCTTGGTCTCCACCACCACCCATGAATCCGTAGTGGAATTCTGCTACGCTTTTAATGAAACCTTTTTTAGCAAGTTCGTGTAATCTGTCGATTGGGAACATGCAGTTGATGTCTTTGTTAGCGTCAGCGTTGTCATATCCACCGTGAGATACCATAAGATCTGAACTGTGAGCAGTATCTGGGATTTCACGGAATGTAGTATCCCCTGCTAAGTTAAATCTTTTATCTGTTTTTAAGTGAACTCCTGCTGCTGTAGCTAATGCTACTTTCATATCTTTTAATTCTTTAGTTACTGGAGCCCAAACTGGTTTAGGTGTAATAGGTACAAATCTCTGATTGTAGACCTTCAAATATCGTTAATGACATTCTAATTTCTCCTTCCTACTATTTTTCTTCGTTGTGTTTTCTATTTTGTACTTCTTGTTCTAACTTTTTAGTATTAAGTATTGCATTTACATAATGTTCGTCAGGTTCTTCATTTAATACTTCTGGATAACTTAGTAAAAATGCAACTTCTTGTCCGATTTTTACTGGATATTCCGAAATTAGCATTCTCATAGGAATTTTAAATTGCCCTAGGCGTCCTTTGATATCTATCGTAACGCTGGCGTCGTTATGATCGACTATAACCCCTTCGAACACTCTTTCTGTAGATGCATATTTTAATTTTTCAATCATAACTTACTTCCTATTCTTTTAAATTTTAGTCTTCTTTTTCGTAAATTTCTTGACGTTTTTTAGATTTTGGTAACACTTGTTCGTTATCAACTAATTCTACTTTTTCACCAGTAGTTTTTTCGATAACTTCAACGTTATTTAATTTAACGTTTGGATTCCATTTTCTTTCAGCTTTTTTGATTGTTCCGCCACCCATTTGTGTTTTAAGCATTGCTAAAGCACGGATAGCATCTTCTTTACATAATGTGTTGTTTGAAAGAATTTCGTTTTCGATACCTTGTTTAGATTTGTTGTTATCAACCATAGCTGACATGTATTCGTTACCTACAACAAGAGCACCTTGTACTGCAGAGTAAGTCATACCAACTACTGATACTCCACGTTTACCGATTTCTTCGATGTGTGAAGCAAAGTCGATGTGGTTGTTACCAAATCCTTCAGTTGTAACGATAGCACCATCGATATCCATAGCTTCGATAGTCATACCAACACGTTTAGATACATAGAATTTCTGAGTTAGCTTGAGGTGATCCAACTAGTAATACCCCTACTAAGTCGATTTCTTCGTCAGCCATAGCTTCAAGTACTAATGGTTCACGGTAGTAGTGACGAGAAGTTTCTTTAGAAGCTGGTCCAATACATGTTAATGCGTGGATACCACCGTCTAATACTTCTGTTGGAGCAAGCATTACTGGTAGGTTACCAAGGTCAACGTTTGGTTTAGCACCAAGTGTACCAACTGGTTCTACTGGTAAGATTAAGTTATCGTGCATTGCACCTTGTCCCATGATTTCTTTAACGATTAATACTTTTTTGTTTCCTGGGTGACGGTATTGTTCGATGTTGATGTCACCTACTACTAGGCTTTCATCTTCTACTTCTTTAAGAGCTTTACGAATTTCTTCAGTAATGTGGTCGAAAGCTTTGTGAGCAGCTAATGGTCCTGGACGTTCCATGTTAGCTCCTGCTTTGATTGTTACTTGACCTTTAATGAAGATTTCTCCTTTATCTGGAGCACCAGGACGTCCCCACATAATGTTACGTTCTAATTCACCTTCAGAAGATCCGAATTCCCCGATTTGAACTCCGTTAGCATCAGTTCCTGTAAGAACCATTACTACACCTTTAAGTTCACGAGTAACTCCGTGTCCGATTTCTCCTTCTTCTTTAACAGCGATTGGTTGAACGTCCATGATTGTTTCACTGTAAGTGTCATATTTATCAGGAGTGATGATTTCTAATTTAACATCTTCTACTAATGCTTCTGACTCAGCAGCTTCTTTACATAAATCTTCTGGTGTTCTTAATACTAAAGTAGTTCCTTGAATTTCAGTTTTTTCTCCAAATACTACTTTGTCAATTTTATAGTGTTTAGTTTTTAATGAACGGATGAATTTAGATTCACCTTCATGTTTTTCTTCAGCTTTAGCTTCTACAGCTACTGGAGCAGCTTCTACTACTGCTGGTTTCCCTTCAACTACTGCTGCAGCTGGTGCTGGTTGAGCAGCTTGTTGAGCGAATGCTGATAATGGAATTTCAAGGTTAATGTTTTCACCTTTTCCAATTTGTAATTTGAATACTCCAGCTGGTGCTGATGCTTGAGCAACTGGCGCTGCAACTGGTGCAACTGGTGCTGCTTCAGCAACTTCTGCAGCTGGTGCTACTTCTGCTACTTCTTCTTGTTTTTCTTCTGCTTTTTCTTCTCCGCCTTGAACAGCATCAATGATAGCTGGCGTAATAGGTACTAGAGCGTCTGTTGTTTTAGTTAATTTAGCTCCTAATACTTGTCCGATTGTTAAATGCATCATCTGGGAATGATAGTAAACCTGAATCTACTAAATCATCGAATAACCCTGGATCTTCTAAGTTTTCTGGGGCTAATTACGATACCTTCCTCAGCTCTGCAACAAAATACCGCTTTGTCATTTAAATGTTCTTTTGCAGTTTCTACTGTAATTGACATTACTTCTAACCTCCAACTAAATTATTTGTTATTATGTAATTCTAAGCTTTTATAGCTTCTGTATAAATGATGGTCAGTGGCACGAAGGACGTGGTCGGTACTGTGATAAACTTTTACTCCTAACCTAGGAGCTACACCTGTAACGGTGTTAGTTCAGTCTTGACAAGTACCAGCTATTACAGCTTTCGCACCATCTTTTTTCATTGTTAATACTTTTTCCGCTTGTCCTGGACAGATACCAGGTAGCTCACAACGTAATCTACCAGTTTTTGTCTGGTTTCATACGTTTACACATTTGAACAGAAACAACTTCTGCTCCCATTCCGTCAGCTATTTGACGAAGACGTTCTTCTTGGGCTCCACATTCACAAATAAGTATCCCTACTTTTTCGCGTTCTTGTGGATATGGCATTGCCACTAATAGACCCCCAGTTGTTTTATTAATTGGTTCGTCTTCTTTAGCTGGACGCCCTGTGAATGGTCCACCACGTACGATTTCACCATGCGGGATTAATGTATCCTCCTGCTTTTTCAATAAATACACTAATTGGTAATCCAATCGGTACATCCATGAAAATATCTGGATTATGAACACGTCCACCGACAGTAATATCTTTATCGATTAATGGTTTATCTAACTCAATAGCCTCTACTATACGTTTAATAGTTTCTACGTTTGAGATAATAGCATTTGCTTCTAATGGTAATTGACCAGGTTTTAAAACTACACCTAATGTTTCCCTAACGATAACACGTTCGTCCCCTGCAGGATACATATTTGGTAAAATTTTAATACTGATATTTGGTTCGTTTTTACATGCTTTTCCTAGAGCTAATAAAGCTTTACGATATTTAGTTTTAATCGCAATATAACCTTCTTTTGCTCCTGTTAATTTAAGAATGTATTTTAATCCACGTACCAATTCTTCTGGATGTTCTTCCATGTAACGAACATTATGTCCTAATACCGGTTCACATTCAGCAGCGTTAGCTATTACGTATCCACCAGGTATTTGTGCAGATAATTTGATTCCAGTTGGGAATCCAGCTCCACCTACACCAACGATACCAGCGTCTTTAATACGTTGTAGATGATCGTCTGTTGGTTCTAATTTTACATAGTCATCTGATTGTTCTTTATCTAATTTTACAACGATATTCATTTCATCAACAGATTCAACAACACCAGATAAACTTGTGTGAATATTAGCACCTAATCCATTAGGAGTTGCAACAAGTTGTCCACGTTTTACATGGTCCCCAACACTAACGATAGGTTGACATGGGCCACCAACATGTTGTTTTAGCGGAATAGTAATTTTATCAACATTAAACTCTAACATACCTTTTCCTCCTTTCCCCAAATTTCTTTACAAGCAGTAGCACAAAACTCCTACTGCATTTATTGTATAACAGTTTCAGAAAATTTGCAAAGCTTTTTTTTATTTATTTTTTGAGAAATAAAAAAATTATTCTCTACGTTTTACACATAAACTTTATGGTTATCGTTATATGTGCATTTTTTTAAGAAAATGTTATCATAATATTTTTTTCATTTGTAATTGAAAGAGATTATCACTTAAAAGAAAAACCTTTACATACATGTATATTCATACTTTTCCAATGATAATACAAAGACGAAATACTTTATGTAAACCTTACTCAGAAATTAAAGTTTTTACTCATATTTACAATTTTTAAATTGTGTAATATAATCATAGTGTACAAATAAAAGGAGGAAAGTGGTAGGTTACCACATACAATTTAATATGATTAACTTTAAGAAAGTGGGGATTATTTTCTTAGCTTCTGGTTTTATTCTTAGCGGCTGTACTACAAAAGATAACAGTAATAGTAGTACACCTGTTGAGAAAAAGGAAATAAAGGCTATTTCACTAGAAGATTTCACTAAGAATTTAAGTAACAGCGAGTATCAGTTTATTGATACACGTGATGATGAGGCTTATAACGGGTTTAAAGTTGATAACGTAAAAAACGGAGGACACCTTAAAAACTCAATTCAATATAGTGCTTCATTCATAGGTAAAGTTAACAAAAACAAGGAGGCTAAATTTATCAGCGATAAAGGTCTTGATAAAAATAAAAAAATCGTTGTTTATGATACTAACAAAGATAATATCGATAAAGTATCAGATAAATTTGCTTCACTAGGATATGAGGTTTATAAATTTGAGGATTATAAAACATTTCGCTGATAACGATGCAAACAAAGCAAATATAGTAGCTTATCCCTGAATATCAAAACCTTGTCTCTCCTAAATGGGTAAAAGATGTACAAGATGGTAAAAAACCTGAAACTTATACAAATAACAACTATGCTATATTTGAAGTTTCTTGGGGAGAGTTAGATAAGGCAAAAGCCTACAAAGAACATATTAAAGGAGCTTATCACTTTAATACTGACTGGATAGAAGAAGGGACCAGTTTGGAACCTTCGTTCTGCAGATGAAATCAAAAAGAATTTATTAAAACAAGGTATTACAAGTGATAAAACTATCATATTATACTCTAGCGATGCATCGGCTGCTTTTCGTGTAAACTGGGCGCTTAAATGGGCTGGGAGTTAAAGATGTACGAGTTTTAAACGGAGGATTACAAGCTTGGAAAGATGCTGGATATGAAACAGAATCAAACGTAAACACCCCACAGGAAGCTAAAGACTTCGGTGTAAATGTACCAGCTCATCCTGAATACGATATAGCTCGTGCTAAAGAAATGTCTGAAAAAGCCCAAAAAGAAGGAATTAAACTAGTAAGTATTCGCTCTTGGGATGAATACACAGGTAAAACAAGTGGATATGATTATATCGATAAAAAAGGTGAGCCTAAAGGAGCAGTCTACGGATTTTCTGGTACTGATGCTGCTAATATGGATGACTATTACGATCCAGATGGTACACTACGTAATCCACAAGAAATTTATAACTTATGGAAAGGCCAAGGTATTTCTGAAACAGATAAGATTGCAGTTTATTGCGGAACTGGGTGGAGAAACTCTATCCCTTGGTTTATGACTCAGCTAACTGGTCGTGCAAATACATACTTCTACGATGGAGGATGGAATGACTGGCAATTAGAAGGTTCTCTACCTGTAGACGAGAACAAAGATAAAGGTGCTAAACCTGACGCTAAAAATGATTTTAAATAAAACAAAAAAAGAACTTATCCATATATTTTGATGGATAAGTTTCTTCCATAATACAGTTATAAAAAAGATATAGATTAAATCATTCAATCTATATCTTTTAATTTTTTTATTCTAATTCGCTTAACTTGTCTTTTAAGAATGGAACTAGTTCATCCTTAAGATCACTTTTCAGAGCGAAGTCAATTGTAGTTTTAACGAAACCAATAGTTTCCCCTACATCATAACGCGCTCCATCAAAATCATAAGCGTAAACTTTTTCTTCTTCATTTAGCATTTGGATAGCATCTGTTAATTGTACTTCTCCACCAACACCAACGTGTTTTTTCTCTAAATGTTTGAAGATTCCTGGATTTAGAACATAACGTCCCATAATAGCTAAGTTAGATGGTGCAGTCCCCGGAGCAGGTTTTTCTACGAAAGTTTCAACTTCGTATAATTTTCCTTCGTGACCTTTTGGAGCTATTACACCATATCTGTGTGTTTGATTTTCAGGAACAGTTTGTACTCCAATAACTGAGCATCCCTGTTTTTTCTGATTCGTCCATAAGTTGTTTTATTGCAGGGACGTTCTTCATTAATTACAACATCATCCCCTAATAATACTGCAAATGGCTCATCTCCGATAAAACTACGAGCTGTAAGGATTGCATCCCCTAGACCTGCCATTTCTCTTTGACGAACGTAATGAATTTTGGCTAAAGTAGTTGGGTATTTAACTTTTTCTAAAAGCTCTAATTTCCCTTTATTTTCTAATTCTACTTCAAGTTCAACATTTCTATCGAAATGATCTTCTATCGCTCTTTTTTGTTTTCCTGTTACGATTATTATATCTTCTATTCCAGCTTTTACTGCTTCTTCTACTATATATTGAATAGTAGGAGTGTCAATGATTGGCAACATTTCCTTCGGTAAACGCTTTAGTAGCTGGAAGGAATCTTGTTCCATATCCTGCTGCCGGAATAATTGCTTTTCTTACTTTTTTCATATATTCACCTATGTTTCTCTAAATTTCAACAGAACTATGATAACATGTTTTGACTTTTTTAGCAAATAATATTTACTATTTTTTACAATAAATCAAACATTTTTATTAAATCTTTTTAATATTAATAAATCTATAAATTCTGTTTTTATAATGTTTTCCATCTCTTATCACTTTCTAAAAATAAACATTTTACGAACAATAAAGATATTGAAAAATCCATTATGAGAATACATCTCCCCCATAATTTTCTATATACTATGTATTACTTACTGCCTGCACAACTATTTCAGTTGTTTTTTTCTTTACCCTCCACGATAGTAAGTTACTTTAACGGTATCACCTATCTTAGCTTTTCTCAAATAAGAATTTTCTAACTGCCGCTACATCTTTAACTTCTGTATCGTTTAGTTTAGTTATTACGTCATATTTTTCTAATCCTGCTTTAGCCGCTGGAGTACCACTTTCAACCAAACGAACGACTACTCCTTGCTTACCTTCATATTTTAATTCTGATTTTACAGTATCATTAGCTATTGTATTTACCGAAACTAATTGAACACCCATAGCAGGACGAACTACTTTACCTGACTTCTCAAGCTGTTCGGTAATTAATTTAACCTCATTAGAAGGAATTCCAAATCCAATACCTTCGGCACTAACACTAGATGTTGCTTTGGCAATTTTAGATTCATTGATTCCTATAAGTTTACCTTCATTATTAATTAACGCTCCACCACTGTTCCCTGGGTTGATCGCTGCATCTGTTTGAATTACTGTTTGATTCCAGTCTACAGTACCATCACCATCAACATCCATAGGAATTTGACGATTTACTGCTGAAACTATACCTTTTGTTACAGTGTTTGAAAAACTAACATCTAGTGGAGAACCAATCGCAAACGCAGTTTCACCTACCGCTATATCATCACTATTCGCAAAGTCCATAGTTGTTGTTACATTATCACCACTTTAATTTTCAATACAGCTAAGTCTGTCCAAACATCTGTTCCCGACTACTTCTGCACTTAACATTAGTACCATCACTAAGTATAACAGCTAGCTTCTTAGCTCCTTTAACTACGTGATTGTTAGTAACTACATATGCAGTGTTACCAGTTTTTTTGTAAATAACTCCACTACCTGTAGAAGCTGTTTTTAAATCACCCGAATTAGAGTTATTGCTATTAGAATTATTATTAGATTTATTTTTTGAATTTCCACCTAAAATTGAATCTAAGTTATTGCTGTTAGTTTGATATGTTAACTACTGATACTACCGCATCTTTAGCTTTTGATATAGCATTAACTGTTAGTTGTTGGTTATCCTTTATCTTCTTTTCGTCGCAGTAACTGATGACTCTCAAGGCGCTACCTGTACCCTGTAACAGCTTGTGCACCGAAAACGCTAGTAGCTCCTAGCGCAAATGCTGCAAATACAGTTAAAAATAATTTACCATAATTTTTATTTTGTTTTGGATCTTGAGCATCTTGCTCTTCATCTTCAAAGTCTTGATTTTCTTCAAAGTATTTCTCGTTATCAAAATCTTCAAATTCCTCATTGTTTTGATCGTAACTTTTGTTGTTGAACATTATTTTGATAGTTAACTTGTTGGGTTATTTTCTAGATTTTGATTATTAAATTGTTGATTATTATTTTCTAAGTTTTGATTATCTTTGATTATTTCTATTATCCATAAAACTCCTCCTTATACCAATATCTATATGATACTATATTCTAATTATACATCTTATAGTACTATTAGTACAATTAATTTTCACGATATTTTTTTCGGTACATTTACATATTATCAGTGTGAGTTAAAACAAAGTTTAAAGAAATTATAAAGTTTTTCTACTCAAAATTTTTCATAAAAAAATAAAGTACCGTAGTACCTTATTTTTATTTTTTTAAAGTAAAAAAATTGCAGAAATCTAAGTAAATTAAATAAACCAAAAAAAGATTATCCCAGTAATAATAAATAAATACACTATCTGCATTACAGGCTAAAAATAGTATATGCCCCTATGCCAACCAGTACTAGATTCACTAAGAAAGTCTCAACATGTTTTTTTAGATTTTTATTACTAAAAAAACAACTGTATTAAAATCATAATCGCAAACGCTAGAACTATTAATTTTATATTTGTATCTGTGAAGTAGTTAGGGAACTTATAAACATTTTTTAGACATTATATGTCTGATCATACCCCATCTTTCTTTCAGAATAATAATACCATCCAGAAATCATAACTACTAAAATTACTTCTAATAAAGTTATTAGCCCATGTATTCTTTTTATATTTTATATTTTTCACCATTTAACTCTCCTTGTTTTTAAATCACTTAAAATGATATAATTACTTAATATTATATAGAAAAAAAGAAATTTAATCAACAAATCCTCAAAGTTGATAATTATTTAAGAAGGGATTTACTTATGAACAAAAATATTCTATATTACTATCTGTTCTACTTTTTAGTTTTTACATTTATATATACTTTTAAAATAAACTTTAATTTAGATCAAAAACTTAATATTATGAACCTTATCATAATACTAATCGTCCTTGTTTTATGGTTATTCTCAGGTTATCTATTAATACTAAAAGACGTATTAAAAAGTTCCGAAAAAGAACATAATGGTATAATACTTGTTTATGTATTGTTAGGAATTATATTCTTCTATTATAATCCTTTCCCAAAACCAGAAAGTTTCAATATCGATTTACCTAGAATTACTTACTTTATAATAACATTGTTAACTTTTATCTTCTTCATAATAATTTTTTTAGAAAAGATAAGTTACTTACTCTAATTTTTTTGCAGTATTTATTCCATTTTCTGTTCAAAGTTATTTAGTAAATATTCTAAACAACACAAGTTATACAGATTACACTTTTTACATCGTAATATTATTTATTGCGATTGCATATGGATTTAATTTTATTATAGACAAAAATCGTTAGCAGCTGCTAACGATTTTCTTTTATACTAAAACTATATATTTTTTACAAATATCTGCAAAGAACCCTTGAACATCACCATCTAACAATAGTTTTTCTTGTTCTCCATCTACTATATAATTTTCGCTTGCTTCCATTACACCTAATAATCTCTTAAATGTATCCGCAAATAAACCTTCATCTTCATTTAGAAGATAATTGAACTTTTGTTCTGCGAAGAAAGGTACGAACACTTCTCTAAAAGCACCTTGTCGAATTCTTCCAATTAATTTTGTTCCATCTTCTAAGAGTGAAATAAATCACCTTGTTTTCTCAACAAATTCTTTTGCTTTTTACATAACTAGAAAAGATTTGAAATCCTTCCGCTTCTTGATATTCTCTAAACACAGGGTATATTTTTAACCCTTGTTCTGTATATAAATTTTTGTCAATAATCACAAATACTTCTTCTAAATCCCAAAAATTCTCTAGCAATATAGTAAAATGCAACCCTCCATCTACTATCACCTTTTTGGCAATCTCTTAAATGTAGAAATTTGCTCAACTAATTTTTATATCTTTTTTTCCATTAAACCTACTTTTACCTCTCTTAATTAATCAATTTGTATTAATGTACCTATTCTTTTTAGCCGTTTGATTATCTAAACGATATGAGAAAAAAACTTATCGTTTTCTTTTTACTGTACAAATACTAGTAACCTCAATATTTTTCTTTTTAAAAATCCCAGCTTGTTCTAATAAACCTTTATTAATAGTCCATAAATCTAAATAATAGCTATCTCCTATTTTTTTCATAGTAATTATCCACTTTTAAGCTAGCAAATTTCTCTATTAAATCTTCAGATACTTCATACTTTTTCCTTTTGAAATCGATGGACCCAATTATAGTTTTAATATCACCCTAATTGACAATTATATTCTTTAACCATAATTTCTACTATTTCCCCGGCAATATTACCGTATGTGCCGCGCCATCCTGCATGAGCCAAAGCAATAACACCTTGTTTTTTTGTCATAAAAAAACTATAGGCACACAATCAGCAGTAAATATTAATAACGGTACTTGTTTTTAGCGATGTTACTAACCCATCAGCCTCTTTACCATTTTCAGCTAAATCCTCATTAGACTTAATTCTTCGAACAGATGCACCATGAACCTGACTATTAAATGCTACATTACTGTAGTTAAATCCATACTTCTCTGAAAAAAAGTATTCATATCATCTTTATTTTTTTGCATCTATATTTCTATGAGTAAATGCTATTTTTTTATATATTTTTATCTTCTCTAATAATTCCATCTACTGTTTCACGCATTATTTTTTTCCTCCCGATTACAATGACATATCATTTTGTATCCCTTTAATTATACTTCTAAAAAAATTATAAAAATTCTAGTATGAAAGTTGTGTTTATTAAAACAGAAATACTTTTTATAAAAAAATACCCCAATAATACTAATATTACTGAGGCATTCATTTAATAATCTACTTTATTACTCTACTAAATCCAAGTACACTTTTTTTACTAAATGTTGTTGAATTTAATACTGTACGAATAGCATTAATTACCGTACCTTTTTCCCTATAATACGCCCACAATCATCAGGGTGTACTGTTAAGATATAGTGTTCACGTGCATTTTTTTACGAATTTTTTTCGATTTTAATTTCATCTTTATGCTCAACGATTTCACTTACAATGTTATAAATTAACTCTTCCATTTCTATTCTCCTTATTTAGCAACAATATTTACTAATCTTCCAGGAACAACAATTACTTTCATAACTTGTTTTCCAGCTATTAATTCTTTTACTTCATCATTAGCTAAAACTATTTCCTCTAATTCTTTAGGAGTTAAATCTTTTTTAACATCTAGTTTAGCTTTAACTTTACCCATAAGTTGAACTACGATTTCTACAGTATCACTTACAAGTTTACTTTCGTCAAATGTTGGCCATGGTGCATATGAGATTGACTCAGTGTTACCATAAATTTCCCACATTTCTTCAGCAAGGTGTGGTGCAAATGGAGCAAGAAGTTGAATAAATCCTAGTGCATATTTACGAGGAATAAATTCTGCTTTGTAGCAATCATTTACAAACACCATAAGTTGTGAAATAGCAGTGTTAAATCCAAGAATCTCGATATCTTCTGATACTTTCTTAACAGTGTAGTTGTAGCTTACTTCTAACTCTTCATTATCTTTATCTTGAACTTTATCATTAACTTTTCCAGTTTCTTCATCTACGAATAGGCGGTATACTCTATCTAAGAAACGACGTGATCCATCTAGACCATTTTCACTCCATGCGATAGAAGCATCAAGTGGTCCCATAAACATTTCGTAAACACGTAATGTATCTGCACCATGTGATACGATAATGTCATCAGGGTTTACTACGTTACCCTTAGATTTAGACATTTTTTCTGGGCGTCCATCTTTACCTTCAGCAAGAATCATACCTTGGTTGAATAATTTTTGGAATGGTTCGCGAGATGGAACTAAACCTAAATCATAAAGAACTTTATGCCAGAATCTAGCATATAGTAAGTGAAGAACGGCATGTTCTGCTCCACCAATGTATACATCAACCGGTAACCAGTATTTTAATTTTTCTGGATCAGCAAACATTTCATCATTGTGCGGATCGATATAACGTAGGTAGTACCAACATGACCCTGCCCATTGAGGCATTGTGTTTGTTTCTCTCTTACCTTTTTTACCAGTTTCTGGATCTACAACATTTAACCACTCTTCTATATTAGCAAGTGGAGATTCTCCAGTTCCTGATGGTTTAATATTATCTGTTTCTGGTAGTAATAATGGTAATTCACTATCAGGTACAGTAGTCATAGTACCGTCTTCCCAGTGAATAATTGGAATTGGTTCTCCCCAGTAACGTTGTCTTGAGAATAACCAGTCACGTAATTTATAAGTAACTTTACTACGTCCAGCATTATTTTCTTCTAAAAATTCAATAACTTTAGCGATAGCATCTTCATTGTTTAAACCATTAATAAAGTCTGAATTAATGTGTTTACCATCACCGTAGAATGGTACAACCACTTCACCATTATCTTCGATAACAGCTTTAATTGGTAGGTTGAACTTAGTTGCGAATTCATAGTCACGCTCATCATGTGCAGGAACAGCCATAACAGCTCCTGTTCCATAACTTGCAAGTACATAGTCTGCAATCCAAATTTCTACTTTTTCACCATTTACAGGGATTTATTGCATAAGCCCCTGTAAATACACCTGTTTTATCTTTGTTTAAATCTGTTCTTTCTAAGTCAGATTTACGTTTAACTAAATCTAAATAAGCTTCTACAACTTCTTTTTGATCTTTCAGTAACGATTTCTTCTACTAGTTTATGTTCTGGTGCAAGTACACAGTAAGATACACCAAAAACTGTATCCGCACGTGTTGTAAATACTGTGAATGCTTTATCAGTACCTTCTATTTTAAAGTCAATCTCCGCACCTACAGATTTTCCAATCCAGTTACGTTGCATTGCTTTAAGACTTTCAGGCCAATCAAGAATATCTAAATCAGCTAGCAGCTGCTCAGCATAATCAGTAATTTTAAGCACCCATTGGCGCATTGGACGACGCTCTACTGGGTGACCTCCACGTTCTGATTTACCATCGATTACTTCCTCATTTGAAAGTACTGTTCCTAGTGCTGGACACCAGTTAACAGGTACTTCATCTACATATGCAAGACCTTTTTCATAAAGTTTTTTGAAAATCCATTGTGTCCATTTATAATATTTAGGATCCGTAGTATTTACTTCACGATCCCAATCATAAGAAAATCCTAGTTCTTTAATTTGACGACGGAATGTATCAATGTTTTGTTTAGTAAAGTCTCTTGGGTCATTACCTGTATCTAAAGCATATTGCTCAGCTGGTAGTCCAAACGCATCCCATCCCCATTGGATGAAGTACGTTATATCCATTTGCTCTTTTATATCTACTTAGTATATCAGTAGCAGTATATCCTTCTGGGTGACCAACGTGTAGCCCTGCTCCTGATGGGTATGGAAACATATCTAATGCATAAAATTTCTCTTTAGTGTGATCATCTAATGTTTTAAATGTCTTATTCTCTTCCCAATATTTTTGCCATTTTTTTTCTATTACTCTGTGGTTATAAACCATGAATTAAGCACACTCCTTCGCTTTCAAGTTCTTTAACTTATAGTATACCAATTTTATTAATATTTAGCAACAGTCGAAGAATGTTATAGAAAAGACCAGATTATAACTTATATTTAATTACCTGTAATTCACTCCTCTTTATTAGTGTTTAAAAATGTTATTTCCCTACAGTTATTAAAATGTGTTTTTCATCTACTTTCAACCAACTATTCCTATACTCATACTTTTTTTAGCTTTAAAAATATAATTATAAATTTTATTAAACTTTAAATTTTTTTCCATAAATAAACTACATAGATGTAGTAAATTTATTTAACTTTTACGAACCACTATATATTGACATAAGAATGCCCTTACTATAAAAATTATATGTATAAAATGTTAGAAAGGACTCTTTTATACGAGATTAAAAACATTATGAGTAAGAAAAATATTAGTAACAGGTGGAGCAGGATTTATTGGTTCTCACACTTGTATAGAATTATTAAACAATGGAAATGAAGTAGTTGTTGTCGACAACTTATACAATGCAAGTAAAAAGTTTAGAAGTAGTAGAAAAAGTAACTGGTAAAAAGTAACATTCTATGAAGTCGATATTCGTGATGAAGAAAAAAACTAAACGAAGTTTTTGAAACAGAAAAAGATATTTTTGGAGTAATCCACTTTGCAGGATTAAAAAGCAGTAGGAGAATCTTGTGCTTTACCTCTAAAATATTATGATAATAACGTAGCTGGAACTACAACACTTTGCCGTGTTATGGAAAAAAATAATTGTAAAAATATAATCTTCAGTTCATCAGCTACTGTATACGGAGATCCACATGCTCTTCCTATTAAAGAAGACTTCCCATTATCAGTAACTAACCCTTATGGACGCACTAAACTAATCTTAGAAGAAATTTTAGGAGATGTTTACGCAGCTGATAACGAATGGAACGTAGTATTACTTCGTTACTTCAATCCAATCAGAGCACATGAATGTGGAGACATCGGAGAAGACCCAACAGGAATTCCAAACAACCTACTTCCATACGTTATGCAAGTGGCTGTTGGTAAATTAGAAAAAGTTAATGTCTTCGGTGATGATTTCGATACACACGATGGAACAGGTGTACGCGACTATATCCACGTAGTTGACTTAGCTCGTGGACATGTTTCCGCACTTAAAAAACTTGAAAAAGGTAGCGGGCTTACCAAATATAACCTAGGAACAGGTGTTGGATATTCTGTACTAGATATTATTAAAAGTGCTTCAGCTGCAGTTGGTCATAACATTCCTTATGTTATTGCTCCACGTCGTGCAGGAGATATCGCTGCATGTTATGCTGATGCTTCAAAAGCAAAAGAAGAACTTGGATGGAAAGCTCAATACGATGTAAAACGTATGTGTGAAGATTCTTGGAGATGGCAAAGTAAACATCCTAATGGATTTAACGAATAATAATTAAAAACTAGTCTAAATTTTTTTGAAATCAAACCATTTAGACTAGTTTTTTTATTTATAAATAGCTATAAATGCTCCACCAACCGCATTATCTTCAGGGCCCAAACTACGCTCATTCCAAATGTCATCTACACTATACCACTTGTTAGTTTTTTTCATATTATCTGGATCAATAGCTTTTGTTTTTCCCGTTCTCGTAGCCACTCATTAAAAATTGCATGTGTACTATATCCATTTACAAAAGTCCATGGCCTACGGCTCCATATACTAATTTACCACTTTTTAAGAGCTTTTTTTCTAATTCATCTTTCGAATCAATAACCTTATAATTAAGCCCCCAATTTATTATTGCATCTCTAACTCCTAAACTAGATGTTCCTGTAAAAGTAGCATTCATCTCCATAGTCATATTAAATAGATAGTCTGCAACTTGAACAGGTGTTACATCTTCTTTCAAGCCTGATATCGCCATTGCTAAAGAAGTAGGAGCACACCCTGTAATCTTTAAGTTAGATAAACCATACCTTTTTCCTCCCCATCTAGCATCCGCCTGATAATACTGAGGTAGTTCTATTGGCGCCACAAAATTTTCTGATGCCACATAAACTAATTCATTAGAAGCATTTTCGTAATATACCCATTTGTTTTGTTGATCTTTTATCCATTCGGCCCTAGCAACAGGGGAAACACTAACAAATACCAAACCCAATCCTATAGCTACTATCACTTTCCTTAACAAAACTAACACTCCTTAACACTAAATAATTTTATTCACTATATTATACTATTTTTCTTCACTTAAAACAAATAGGAGTAGTTAGAAACTATTATTTTCACCTTAGTTTCTTGACCCTCCCTATTTATATACTTCATATTTTTCACTATTTTTATTTCTTAATATATTGGTCTTGCATAACCTTTAATGTAACTGGCATTCCAATTGTAGGTTTTTTTCTATTTACTCTTGTTTCTTCTGTACTTCCAGCATAGTTAGAAGAGTTTCCTTCAATAGTAGTTACTATTCCATTATTTACTGATTCTACTATTCCAATATGATCAGCAAATCCTCCACCATCCCAATCAAATGTTATTACATCTCCTACTTTTTGGTAAGGTTTTTCCCTTTCCAGATTCCTTTTTTTCTCCATAATATTAATATGACGTTGTACACCACACTCCCCTACCAATAAGGTCGCTTAATCCTGCTTGTTGAAAAACAGTCGTTACAAAAATGTCACACCAATCATCTGAGTATTTAGCTGTATATCCTACTGGTTTTGGATTAACAGAGTTATATGCATCAACAATTTTTTGTGCTCATCACTACCTGACTGAACTCCAAGATAATTACGTGCAATATTCAGAATACTATCAAGGTTAGTATTTTTTGTAGAAGAGTTTCCTTTATTTTTGTACCCAAGCCCCGCTAGAATCTACATAATAGCGTCCATTATCTACCCAGCTATTTACCGCCATCTTACCGTCAGCTCCTAGCCAGTAGTTACCTATCCATACATTTTTTTACTGGTTGACCTTGTATATTGTAATAATACCATGCACTTCCACTTTGTATCCATCCTGTTTTCTTCTCTTCTGGTTTTTGGGCGTTTTTATCCCATGCTCCATTACTTCCTACATAGTATTTGCCTCCATCTACCCAGCTATTTACCGCCATCTTACCGTCAGCTCCTAGCCAGTAGTTACCTATCCATGCATTTTTTTACCGGTTGACCTTGTGTATTGTAATAATACCACGTACTTCCGCTTTGTACCCATTCTGTTTTTCTTCTCTTCTGGTTTTTGGGCATTTTTTTATCCCAAACTCCATTACTTCCTACATAGTATTTACCTCCATCTACCCAGCTATTTACCGCCATCTTACCGTCAGCTCCTAGCCAGTAGTCACCTATCCATGCATTTTTTTACCGGTTGACCCAATGTATTGTAATAATACCACGCAGTTCCGCTTTGTACCCATCCTGTTTTCTTCTCTTCTGGTTTTTGGGCGTTTTTATCCCATGCTCCATTACTTCCTACATAGTATTTGCCTCCATCTACCCAGCTATTTACCGCCATCTTGCCATCAGCTCCTAGCCAGTAGTCACCTATCCATGCATTTTTTTACCGGTTGACCCAATGTATTGTAATAATACCACGCAGTTCCATTATGTTGCCAGCCCATTTTTAGGCGCTGGTTTTTGGGCATTCTTATCCCAAACCCCATTACTTCCTACATAGTATTTACCTCCATCTACCCAACTATTTACTGCCATCTTACCATCAGCTCCTAGCCAGTAGTTACCTATCCATGCATTTTTTTACCGGTTGACCCAATGTATTGTAATAATACCACGCAGTTCCATTATGTTGCCAGCCCATTTTAGGCGCTGGTTTTTTTGAGCATTCTTATCCCAAACCCCATTACTTCCTACATAGTATTTACCTCCATCTACCCAACTATTTACTGCCATCTTACCATCAGCTCCTAGCCAGTAGTTACCTATCCATGCATTTTTTTACCGGTTGACCTTGTGTATTGTAATAATACCACGTACTTCCGCTTTGTACCCAACCTTGAGCTGCTTGAGCCTCATTAGCGCCTACTGTAGCATCTAAAGTAAATGGTACAGCTAACACTGTTAATATTCCTAATCCCATCTTTTATATTATTCTTCATAATAATTCTCTAACTCCTAATAACTTAGTATTTTTATTTTTTATAAATCACTATTTATTATATCATTATTTTTTTATAATTACTAAATTACAAATTTATTACATATTATTAAATAAAAAAATACAGATTAAACTATTCGTAAAATTCTGTATTTTTTTATTATTTATAATTACTGTATTCTTTAATCAGAATAATATTCGTTTTTTCCAACTAAATCCTTTTTATTAAGCCTACTAATGTCCCTACTCCATAGTAAACATGAATTAAAAATAATATTATCGGCATTAGTAAAATTGTAATATTAAACTTATTATTTATTATTGTCATAATTGTAATAAGTATTGTAAATAAAAAGTAAACACTACTTAACAATATAATAAATATAGATGTAATTGGTATCATGCATAAACTAAATATTATAGCTAAGACAAATGCTAATGGTACAAAATGAAAAAAATTGAAAAAGCTTTTAGGATAAATATGGCTTACTTTTTCCAATCCAATAACCATTAGAATATTTTTTTGTTTTAACATTCTCTTTAACGTCGGTCTTGTATATTGATATGATAATATATCATTACTATATCTAATTTTATATCCGTTTTTTTCTTATACGATAATGTAGTTCATTATCTTCCACACGGCCTACTTTTTTTCATCGAGTAATCCTATTTTTATCAAATATTGATTTCTTATACATTCCTTGGAAAACTGAACTGACATATTTTTTTAGTAGTTTTTTCTGTAGTCAGCTATTCCACTACCAAACATATTTTTCTTCTACTAATAGTAATGTTTTTACTAAAAATTATCTGCATTTTTCTATAATATTTGGTCTTGGTCCTCCACACATCTTCTCCTTCTTCTATAATTTTTTTACATTATTTTCTATAAAGTTATCTGTAATGTGTGAGTGACAATCAACTTTTTAGTATACATTCCCCTCTTGCAGCTTTTTATACCTACATTCATACCTGCTGATAATATTACTTTTTGGGTTTTTTTAATAGTACCACATCATAAAAATCATGATTACTATTTTTAAAAATCTTCTAGTATTTTTCCAACTACTATCTTTTGACATGCCATCAATAAAAATTAATTCTATTTCATCATGATCATATGTTTGTTTTTAAAGTCTTCTATTAATCTCGGTAAAAACTTTTTCCTCGTTTAGCAAGCCTACGATAACTGATACTAGCATATTATCTCCTTTTCAGAAAAATTCAAGCTAGATTAAATAATTAATCTAGCTCAAACCTATTATTTATCTTTTTTACCTAATCTCACATTCGCATCAAACATTATACTCGCAATAGATTCTCCCCAATAAGGTGCTGTTGCGTAATTAACGTTCATTCCACCTGCTTTATTTCCTAGATAGGCTCCCCTTGCAGGGTAGCTAGAATTACTTAAATACTTCTCATTTATCCAACGAGCAGCCCCTAAAAATCCCTGAGTCTACATCATCAAATTTAGTTGCTGATGTATATGGACTTTGAATCATAGGCTGCTATTCCAAAGAAATTATTTTTTTCTTTTTTTAGCAATATTACTTTTTTTCCCCACGCGCTTTCTAGAGCACTATGAGCTACTAGATATAAAAGCATTTACCCCATATTTCTGTTCTGCTGCTTTAAATGTCTCACCTTTTACCTGCTAACATACTATTTCCAGCTCCCATTACAGTATAAAAGTTTATTAATATCCGCAGCTGTATAGTTTGTTTTTTTGTTTTCAAGTTGCTAAATTGGAATGGATGATCTAGTTTAAATGTACCAAAAATTAATTCCATCTGCTGAATAATATGATTTCCCTACCTGCATATTCGGATTATGATATGCTACTTTAACACTACTATATTTAGAATACCTATGATACACATACTTACCGTCACTTACATAGTCTGGTATAAATGTTGTACTAGCATTAACTTCTTCTACTTGCACAGGATTAACATATCCTATTAACCCAGCTACTTGAACAGGAATTCTTCCTGAAACGGAAGCTCTAGCATCTTTAAATACTACTGTCCCTTGAGAAATATGTGATAAAAATTTTTACCATTACTATCATACACTGGTATATATAATCCTGTTACTTTGTAATAACCTGTGTATTGATCGTTAGTTGCATTATTACCTTGTGCAACTGCTCGTGTTTTTCAGGCGTTGTCACAGATGTTTTTAGCATCCTTTACCCACCAACCTTGGCTTCCTACATAGTATTTTCCTCCGTCCACCCAGCTATTTACTGCCATTTTTCCATCAGCTCCTAGCCAGTAGCTTCCTACCCATGCATTTCTTACTTGTTGTCCTTGTGCATTATAATAATACCACGCACTTCCATCTTTCACCCAACCTATTTTTTCTTCTCAACTGATTTTTGGTGTATCTTTTTCTTCGGCTCTTCTACTTGTTTTTAGGGCATCTTTTTACCCCACCAACCTTGGCTTCCTACATAGTATTTTTCCTCCGTCTACCCAGCTATTTACTGCCATTTTTTTCCGTCAGCTCCTAGCCAGTAGCTTCCTACCCATGCATTTTTTTAGTTAGTGTTCCTTGTTCGTTGTAATGATACCAGGCATTTCCATCTTTCACCCAGCCTATTTTTCTTCTCAACTGATTTTGGTGTATCTTTTTTTCTTCGGCTCTTCTACTTGTTTTTAGGGCATCTTTTTACCCACCAACCTTGGCTTCCTACATAGTATTTTCCTCCGTCTACCCAGCTATTTACTGCCATTTTTCCATCAGCTCCTAGCCAGTAGCTTCCTACCCATGCATTTCTTACTTGTTGTCCTTGTGCATTATAATAATACCACGCACTTCCACTCTTTACCCAACCTATTTGGATTATTGGTTTCTCTGTTGCTTTTTGGAGTAGCAGTTTGTTTTGGAGCATCCTTTACCCACCAACCTTGGCTTCCTACGTAATATTTTCCTCCGTCTACCCAGCTATTTACTGCCATTTTTTCCGTCAGCTCCTAGCCAGTAACTTCCTACCCATGCATTTCTTACTTGTTGTCCTTGTGCATTATAATAATACCACGCACTTCCACTCTTTACCCAGCCTTGTGCTGCTTGAGCTTCATTACTTTCCATTAATGAATCTACTGCTAAAGGCGTTGCTAAAACTGTTAAAATCATTAAACTTTTTCTTAATATTTTTTTCTCATTTCTAATTCGTCCTCATTTATACATATACTGCAATGATTATTATACCATATATTTATATTATTATTGATTACAATTAAGTTATTAATATTACATGTTTATTACAGAAAAGAGAATACGAAACTTTACTCGTATTCTCTCAGTATTTTTCTAATTTATTATAATCTTTGACGCTATCGATTTCATAGATACTATTCGCTTCTAACTCTTCAACATAAACATCTAATTCAGAAATATTGTCTTTAACCATATTATCCCAATATAAATCCATAAACTCATTACTATCATAAGCGAAATCTATAAATTTATTAATTTTTCTCTGCAGTTTCCTTTATCCCAGAAGGAAACTCCACTTAAGATCCTTCCAGCTTTACTGTCTACAATAATATCTTTTACTTTATAATCATCCCCATAAATAAGGAACCACTCATTTTCACAGTCTTCACGATAAACGCTGAAATATGTTGAACGATTAATATCTGATCTAAACATATTTTTTTGAATAAATAATTATCCGCGTCTATAACATAACTATCTGCTAAATAGTCTTTTACTAGATATAATGAATAAAAAAATTATTGTACTCTGCATATTTATCATTAAATACTAGTTTTCACACCATATTTTTTTCTTTTTAAATAGTCAAATTGCTCATGTAGGTACCCGACTACTACGATAATTTCATCTATTCCTTTTTCTTTTAAATATTCTATTTGATACTCAACTAAAGGTTTATCTTTTACTTTGATAAGCGCCTTTGGAGTATTATCAGTCATAGGTCTAAGTCTAGTACCCTAAACCAGCTGCTAAAATAATTGCTCTCAATACTGTATCCTCCTAATTTCTATTTTGAGCTTTCAATAATTAATCCTTTATTATTATATATACACCTAACATTATTATTAGTGAGTAACTATAACTAATGCACTTAAACCAATCCCTAAAAAAATATAGCTGAAAAAGACTACTGTCCATACGACATAACTGACATTTAATCCTGTTGCTTTTAGCCGGTTTAAGTCTATTAATAGACATATAATATGCTATATACGATACCATATTACTCAATACAAATATAAATATCAAACCACCTAATTTTATATCTGCTACTTCTGACACACTAAATCCATTAAATAGTACTATTACAAGATACGCTAAGAATGAAGTAACCTGTCTAATAAGTAAAGTTTCTATTTCTGTTAAATTATTACTCATCGCATAAGAACTAAGAACACTCTCGCTCCCCCATGCAACAGCACAAATTAACGCAAAAAGAAAACCAATATAAAATGAATTAACTTGTTCACTAGTATAACTTTGGGCAAAAATACCTGCTATAATAAGCGCTATACCTACTATAGTTTTCTTAGACACTTTATGTTTTAAGAAAACTATAGCAAGAATAACTGATACCGCTGGATATACTGCAGTTATAGAAGAAGTCAAACCTCCTCCAATATATTTTACTGCATACAGGTTACATTTGCATTCCTATCGGTCCCGCAAGCAACGCTCCAATAATTACACTAATATTTCTAATATTTGTAAAAAAATTTTTAAAGTCTATTTTCTTATACTTTATAAGAAGTATTGCTGCTAAAAATAAAAAAATACTTATAAAGTCATGGACAAAGGCAACGACAAATGGAGAAACATTATAAAGTGAAAATATATATGCACTTATTGTTAAACCTAATCCCCAAAATAAAACCAGAAAAACAAACCAAATGAGATACCAGTTTTATTTTTTTCATAACTTTCTAAATACTCCTTAAGATTCTTCAAGCAACGATTATATCTATCTTGACCATAGCTACCAAAATCAGCACCTTGTTCTTCTTTATAAATTGTCCATAGACTCCAAAAGAAAGTCTTGAAGAATTTTTATATATCATGATTTTAGCAATACTTACAGGGGTCTTTTTCACTATAATAATATTTAAAGAAATCCCTTCTTCTGATTTTTCTATAATTTGATTCAAGAAATAATGCAGCTAAATCCCACATTGGATCATTCATAGAAGAGTATTCCCAGTCTATTAAATACACTCTACCAGTCTCATCCTCAATAAAGTTCTCTGGAACTAAGTCGATATGGCAAGACTTTCTATCTATCCCAATTTCTTCTAAATGAGATTGTAACCCAAACACTTTATCTCTTATTTTATCATAATATGCATACTTAATTTCACCTTGAATCAAATTTTCATATTTTTTTATTTCATCAAAGATTTTAAATTCACCTTCCAGTTCTTTGCCAGAACCATGGACTTTTTTGCAGTATCTCTGCTACTTCTTTATTTTTTTGTTTTTTTATAGTGAGCATCAAAAGTTGTAGCATTTTTCTATATATTCATTCACTTTTTATACCTTCTTTAATATCAAAAATGTAATTTTCAACATCTAATTCTAAGTCTCGAAGGTTTTTCTAAATTATTTTTTTCTGCAATTCTATTAATAAGTTTTTTTCAGTCCCTTTACCGAAGAACTTTACTATAAACTTCCTATTTGTAGTCTCTACTAGGTAGTTATTATTAGTCATACCACCTAATCTTTCTACACTAACTATCTCTTCTTCTTCAGAAAGTAGCTTTTTCTATTTTTTTGTTTTTATTAGTTTTTTTCAATATAAAAACCTCTTTTTCTAAATTTCCCACTTGAATACTGTTTTTAAATGCTGTGTTTAAATCAGTAGCAAAAGACTCTATGAATATCATTAATATTTTTTCACAGGAGTTTCTAAATAAATAATATTTTTTTAAATCTTCTTTTCAATTTTTTTATTACTCAACATTTCTACTGCTTTTTCAAAAATCAACTCTACCAGAACGTGATGAACCTAATAGCGTTAATCCTTTTTCTAATATATCTCGAGTATTAACATTAACATTATATTCACTAACACCCATAAGTATTATACTACCTTGTGGTTTTTATATATTTAATAATATCATTTATTGCATATCCACTGCCATCTCCACCACAACATTCTATCCCATGATCAAAGCTCAAATCTGCAGGAATATCATCAGTAATATAACGCTCTTTCGCAAAAACTAAATAGTTCTAATTTTTCCCAGTGACGACCTATTACGATAATCTCACAATCTGGTAAAAATATAGTTAAGTATATTAGCCATAACATATGCTAAACTACCATCACCTAATATTGCAATTCTATCTTTTTGGCTATGAGAATTTTTTTCACAAACCTATCCACAGCATGCATTCCAACGCTAATAAACTCTGTAATAGCTGCAACACTGTCCTCAACACCATCATATGCTACTACTCTATCCTTAGGTAATGTTACAAATTCCCTCATAAATCCATCAAAACCACTAGATAAAAAAATGTGTTCCACGCATATAATTCTCATAAAAATTCTTCGTCACTCGCCCTTGGAGGTTGATTAGGAATCATCACTACTTTTTGACCCCACTCTATACGTGTTTGTAGGATCAGATATAACTATACCCTACACACTCATGAATAAGTGCCATAGGTAATTTTTTTAGCTAGTACTTTGGGATCTCTTTTACCTTGATAGTACCTCTGATCCGCATGACAGAGTGCCATATAATTTGGTCTAATAACTATTTTTATCTTTTATCATTTAAATTTTTCTTCATTATACTTTACATTAATAAATTTCGGTTTTATTAATTGATATATTTGGTTTATCATATTATTCTTCCTCTAACATACTCTTGGCAATCTTAAGATCTGTTACGGTAGTTACTTTAATATTAGAATACTCCCCACGAGCTAGAGTAACCTTTTTTTCCCTTAATAACAAATATTTTACATGCATCTGTTAATATTTCTCTTTCATCAGCACTTAGAGATGTATATAATTTTAAAAAAATCTTTGCAACGGAAGCTCTGTGGAGTTTGCCCTTGATAATAATGTGCTCTATTTGGAATATTAGTAATATACTCCCCATTTGTACTTTCAACTATTGTATCTACCGCTTCTACTACTGTATCCACAGCATCACTTTCCTTAGCTAATCTAATATTATCTTTTATAATTCTATGCGTGATAAACGGACGAACAGAATCATGTGTAATTACAATATCTTCATCTGTTAGTTCTTTATATTCATTTATTCTTTTTATAATATTTTTCAATAGTTGTATTTCTATCTACACCACCTGGTGTAATAATTATTCTATCACTAAAAAGTAGGCACATATTGCTCAACTAAATCTTCTGCATGTGATACCCAATCCTCATGTACCCCTACTACTATTTTTTCTATTTCAGGCTCTAATAAAAAAATTTTTCTATAGTGTGAATTATTATTGGCTTACTGCCCTAAATCCAGAAACTGTTTCGGCATGTTGCTAATTCCCATTCTAGTTCCTGTTCCACCAGCTAATATCCCTGCGTATATCATTTTTCTCGCTCCTTTTTAAATACTATTTTCAACATGTTATCTATTTTATTATATCATAGAAAATACACGAATAAAAACTGAAACACTGGCATATTATTATCTACAAAACTCTTAAATATTTATCCGGTCCACGCCCTATCGCAAAAATTTCCACTCATTCAAAGAAAAATAGATATCCTCATATATTAGGGATATCTACAATATCTTCCGTTAAATATAATAGTAAATAAATAATAAGAATAAATCAAATAATTAATAACATAAAAAAATTGAAATTATCTCTGTAGCTATAATAGAATGTTTAAATAAATATGATGAATATAGTAAGACTGAGCTTAGTAATGGAACTATTGTGAAAACAAGTATTCTCTTATCTATAAATACACTAATAATAAGAAATAAATCTAATAAATATGCATATCTGTCATGCATATTTGGTAAAAAATAAAAATACATGTATAAATAGTCCAAATAGCAACATAAATAAAGCTTTTTCTTCCTTGATTTCTATTTTTTTGTAAGAAATATAAAATAGTCCAATACTTAGAATTACAAATGTTAATATTATTGCAATTGATTTAAATAAGCTATGAGTTTCTATTGTTGACGAAGCTATCAATGCCCAAAAACTCGGGAAGTTAACCCATAAATAACTATATCCCGATTGATGTACGTATATATCAAATATCGAAAACATACTTCTTCCCATTAATAAACCTGGTAAACTAAGTGTATACATTGTAATAACTATTGTTAAAAGCCATTTTAATAATGCTATAACTTTTTATTACTAAAATAATAAAATCCAAAAAGAGGAATAATAAAAAAATAGTTTGCAATTTGAAAGAAAAATGCTATTCCTAACAAAATAAATGATCTATTATATCTTTCTTTTTATTAAGGATAATACACTCAAAATTATAAATGAACCATAGATAGAATCACACTGCCCCTCAAAAACTTGAATTTTAAAAAGACAGTCGGAAATAATATAATAACACCGTAAATAATTGAAAATATCATTTTCCTATTATTTCTTGTGAATTCAACACTAATAACCCACAAGAAATAGCTAAAACATAATCAAAATATCACCGATAATAATTTATACCAGTATATGGGTTCTCCTGGAAGATTAGACATAATATATATTAGCGACTGATACAATATGTTATAATCTCCTACTTGAGTACCCTAATGCTGTAATACCTAATGAATCAATTTCTCTCCACCAAGGCAAAAGAGCTTCTTTCATATCATTTGATAAAAATCTCTTCCAAAAATATCTAATTATTACTCCTAACAAACTTATTAAAATTAAGTAATAAAAAAATAATATACCTTTCTATATGACTTATAATACTTTTTCTATATTTAACATAGAGTTCTCCTAAATTCACGCTTAATCTATCTTATGATTATATTATAAACGGCTATATATAGTCAATTAAATGCACAACATATATATTTGATATATTCATACTAATTATAATCCTCAAAAAAATAGTTTAACTATCTTTTGAAATACAAAATTCGAAACTCTCTTTAAATTCTCTTCGTATATTATCTTTTTCTTTACCATTAAAATATGATATATTCTAGCAAATATGTTATAATGTTAAATAGAATTTTTAGAAAAGGATTTTCCTTTTAAATGAAAAAGCATAAAAAGTTAATGCATTAGCGAGTTTAATGGTTAACGTTCTAAACATAGTTTTTCCCATTAATCACTAATCCTTACTTAACCAGAATACTTAGTAAGTCTAACTACAGTTATTTCAATACAGCAAATACTTGGGCTAGTTTTGTAATACCTCTTGCTGCATTCGGAATATATAACTACGGTATTAGATCAATAAGTAAAGTAAAAGACGATAAAAACAAAATTAACTACGTATTTTTCAAAACTATTCTATATATCAGTAGTAACCTCAATTGTGATAACTGCTCTATATTTTTATATTTATCAGCGTAGGCACACATGATACTGAAAATTTAAAAAAATCTTATACTATATACTTGGAATTCAAGCCTTATTCCAATTTTTAAATATTGAATGGATGAACGAGGGCATATGAAAAACTATACATTTATTCTATATAAAACCCTATTTATTAGAGTGGCAATGTTAGTATCAATCTTCTCATTCGTAAAAACAGAAGATGACATTATACCATATGCAATTATAATGAGTGCTACAACTATTTTTAAACTATCTACTGAGTTTCTTATGGATAAAAAGAGAGTTTCATTTGTTAAGATTGATATTAAAAGACTTATTAACATCTACAAAAGCACTAACTACAATGTTATTATTAGCAAATGCTAATATGCTGTACACATTGCTAGATAGAATGTTTATAACAAAAGGCCCTGATGAAAACTATATTTCATATTACACTATTGCATCAAGTATTGTTATGCTTATAGCTAGTGTCCTTAGTGGGGCTATAAATGTTAGTCTCCCAAGACTGGGTTATTACTTTAGGAAAGAAAGATTATAAATCATATGAAAATCTAGTCAATCAAGGTGCATCTTTATTTTTATTTTCTTATGATTCCAACAAGTATCGGAATTATGATATTAGGAACTTATGCAACAGTTATTTACTCTTCTGAAAAAAATATTTAGAAGCTGGTATTGTAACTAGTATATTTTGCGATTAGGACTATAATTTGGGCAATCGAATTAATTTTAGGTAAACAAATTATATTTATAAATGACTTCGAAAAGTAAATTAACGGCATTCTACTTTCTTGGCGGTGGAGTAAACATCATATTGAACAGCATTTTTATACTTCAACAATATTTTTCAAGCCTGAATATTATATTGGAACAACTATTATTGCAGAAGGTATAGTTGTACTACTTGAAGTTTTTATTTATAAATAAACATAAATTAATTAGCCTAAAAACAATATTTACAACAATATATAAATATTCTTTAGTGTCACTTGGATTTATTCCAATATATTACCTTTTTAAATATATATTTAATATAAATTCATATGCTATTACACTTAATATGTTAATTATGGTTTGTTTGGTAATAGCTTCTTGTGGATTATATTACCTAATAACATTATTTATTCTAAAAGATACTACATTACATTATGCAGTTAATATTGTTAAAGGAAAGTTGAAAAAGAAATTAAGGAGTTATTATGAAATTACTAAAATTAATTATTATACCAATATTTATATCCATTACACTACAAACTACATCCACATACGCCATTGCTAAAGACAGACTACATATAATAACCGTTGCAGAATGGTCTGATGCTATAATTTTTAGAAAGTAATGGTCGCTATGCAATGATAGATACAGGGGAAGACTTTTCATACCCAGACGGATCAAATCCTAAATATCCAGATAGAGAAGGAATAACTAAGGACTCTAAAAATCACTGAGGACAGGTTGCTAGCACATATTAAACAACTCGGCATTAAAAGTTTGACTTTATCTTGATAACTCACGCGCATTCTGATCATGTGGGAGGAGCTTATGACATATTAAAAGCTATTCCAACAGATAAACTATATAAAAAAATATAGTGATGATAGAATAAGCGATAATAAGCGCCTTTGGGATAATCTTTATGGCTATGATAGAGCTCTTCAAGCTGCTAAAGAAACAAAAACAGAAATAATTCAGGATATCTCTGAAAAAGATTCTCATATAACATTAGGGAATATAAAAATTGATTTACTAAATTACACAAATGAATACGACAAAGATGGAAATCTAACAAAAAGTATATGATGACAATTTGAATTCTATCTTATCAATTCTTAACATCAATAATACTAAAGTATTTTTTTGGGGAGATTTAGAAAATACGGATCTCCAACTTGAAGAAAAATATGCTCCTTTGATTGGACAAGTTGATATTATGAAGTTCAATCACCATGTTGAGACAACAAAAATCAAACACTAAAGAATTTATTAATAAACTTAACCCTAAAAATTATTAAAACTGGGATTAGGCCTGTAGAAGATAATTATGCAAAATTTTTTTACAAGAGAAAAATATAGGAATTATTAATGCAGGATTATTGGACAGAGCAGCTGTTGTTTTAGAATTTAATAATGGTCAGGCAACTGATGTATCAGACTCCTACCCACACTTTGGATTCTATTACGAAAACAATATATTAAAATTCAAAAACTGGAAAAACGAAGCTCAGAAGATGGTTGGACTCAACACAATGACAATTGGTATTATTTCTTTGATTCTGGAAGTGTAGCTATTGGTTGGAAATATCTAGACAACAAATGGTATTATTTCAATACAGATGGTAGTCTTAAAACCGGATTACTAGATGATAACAATAATAAGTATTACCTAGACAAAAAAACAATGAGTATGCTCACTAGTGCTTGGAAAGAATTAGGTTCCAACACTAAGTACTATTTTAAAAAGAATGGCCAAAATGGCAAAAGATGAGTGGGAAAAACTTCTATCATTTTGAAACTGATGGATCAGTAAGTAAAAATAAATGGTTTGGCTTTTATTCATACAAATAACGAAGGTAAAATTAGTATCTTAGACTACAAAAACTTTCCACTTTTTATTATGTATTTTAGCCTTTATATCGTATGTAATATACTACTTAAGAAATAAAAAAACATCGTGATTTATAATGATCACGATGTTTTTTTATTTGAATATTTGTTTTCTTATTTGCTTAACAGGGAAACTAAATATACCTTGAGATAATAACATACTTACTATAATCGCTAATATCAAAAAAAGATAGTTTCCCTACTGCTCCATGATGAAATAGATTCGAAACACGGAATACCTTATTTAAAAATATAATATACATTCATATGCCAAAAATAGACATTTATAGAATTTCTACCCATATTACTAAATAAATAAATCTTTTTATTTGGCATTACCATAATAATAGCAGTGCCTACAATAAATGATATTATATAGGTACCTAATCTCACAACAGGTGCAAAAACTCATAATCTTCGGAAAATAAGGGTTTCTTCCTGTAAATAAATATCTTAACCCATAAAATAAATCTATTTTTGAAAAAGACATATTCCTAACCATACTACTAAAACTATTATCCCTATTATCAAAGTTTTCCTATTGCTCTTTTTAAACTCGACTATATCAATATCCTTTAATAGTACACCACTTAGATAGAAAGGAAAAAAATATTATTATTCTGGATAGATAGAGAAAATCACCCTATAGATTGATCATAACCTACAAAACATGCTAAAAAGAATTGAGAAAAATTAATATATACCTTTTTATTTTTGTTTCTCTATTATTTTTTTAATATTATAATATATGCTACTAAAAGCAAACATAAAACCATGAAAGTCCCCCATCCCACAATAGAAAAATTCTACATTCACGGTTCCTAATAATCTTTCAACTATTGCAGAACACATTTTTATAAGCAAAACCTATACTTATAAAAAAATATCGCCTTTCCTGTAGTATTTTTATACTTGTGAAACATCCCCTGAAATAAAAAAATAAACAGTGGAATATGGAATGAGTATATAAATAAAAATATACTATCATACACATAGGAAACATCTGTAAATTGATCAGCAAAATGTCCTATTACTACACATGTTACAAGAAAAAAACTTTTAAATTATCCCACAAAGCTATTCTTTTGTTCCATACTACTATCTCCTAATTTACAACTTACTTATTTTTTCTTTAGTATAACTTCTGCCATATCTTCTTTCACTTTTTTTGGTATATTGGATTTTTCCTTCCAATTATAATTTGTATTTGGAACTCTAAAATCTTCACCATATAAATTACTTAAATACTCTTCTACATTACCAGGGATTTTTACTATTGTGTTTTTAAAATTACACTCTTTTTACTCCATTAAATGGCAATTCATAGTGATAAACTTCGTATCTTGTTGGATTCCCTAAGGCATTAGTCATATAAAAAGATTGTATCTGAAGAAATCTTATTACTATCTTTTTTTATACAGAATAAAATCTACATTTAATCCTTTATAATTATAAGATAACTCTACCAAATTCTTATCAAAATAAAAATTCTTTTTGTCCTTTGGAATCCTTTGTCCAATAATTCTTTTTCTACTACTAAGAAGTCAGCATAATTAGGAATTATGATTCCAAAATCCATATCTAGATCATGATTTATAAAATCTCTTTCTCGATAATAGCCTAATAAAGTTCCAAAAATCTAACCAGATATCATATTTTTTTCAGTTCAGAACTATAAACAATGTTTAATATCTCTTCAAAGTTCTCTTTCAATAATCTACTTCTCGTAGAATCTAATTCAACATTAGCTTTTTTTCATTTAATTTTTTTATAAGAGGTAGGTTTTTTTAACAACATCCTTCTTATCCCCTAAAAAGACTTGCTAAACTTCTCTTAAGCCACTGTAACATACTATTTCTCCTTTTTTTATATGCGACAAAGTCATCGTGTTGTACCCTTTTTTTCAACTGGTGGTATTTCCATATAATCCGAACCATAAATAGAAGTTAAAAATATGATCATATTCTCTTGGAATATTATATTTTCTATCTTCAAATTCATATTCCATTACTTCATTTAAGGCATTATTCTTAATTTTAGTGTCAGTATGCTTAGATTCCATCAGATAATCTATATATTCATTCTCTTTAGCCCCTTTAGCGCAGTCATTAATTTTTATTCCAGTTTTTACTCTTGTTAGTCTAAAAATTAACAATAATACATATCTAACTATATTTTTATTCCAGCGTTCTTATTTCTTATACCGTATAAAAGTATATACTGATAAGCGGCGATATGTATCTAATTTACTCATTTCTTTATTCACATCTTTATAACTATCAAATGGAAAAAAACATCTACACATATACCTAATTCTATATCATTATTTATATAATTGTTTTCATATACTGTTCTACTATCATACACTCTATAAAACGGATATGGATATCTTGAATCATTTTTCCAAGAAACAACTTTATAAACACTATCATTATCTTCTAGAATGGCTTTTATATAATTTATCATATTGATCTCTCTTAAGAGAAATATCAATATCATCATCCCAAGGAATAAAACCTTTATGTCTTACTGCTCCCAATAGGCTACCGTAAGCTAAAGAATAATTAATCCCTTCTCTTTTACATATTTTTATGAATATAATCCATAACTTCTAGTTCTTTTTTCTTTTCACTTCATCAGAATTTAATTTTTTTATATTGTTGTTTGTTTTCACTTATTACAGAGTAATAATATCCTGACATTAAGAACAATATTATACCTAGTAGAGAAATTCCATAAAATGTTGAGCTTAGGAATAAGTTAGATATTAATATTACAACTAAAATTAAAAGTATAGATAATAATTCTTTATTAACTATTCCTTCTTTTTTTATCCCTGAATATTTTTATCATTGAACTGAAAAATGAGAGTACAAATATTCCCATAGTGATAAATCCTGATATCCCATTGTAAAATAGAATTTCAATATAACCATTGTGTGTAAGGTAGTGTTCTTTTATTATATATTCTTCTGGTTTAATTTTTTACCTATTGCATACCAATTGCCACCTGAATATCCAAAAAGTGGTCTTTTTAGGAATAAACGAAAGGGTTGATTTCCATATCGCAAATCTATTATTAGATATTTTTCTTCACTTGTATCAGTTCTTTCAAGAGAGATTATTGTCTTTATTAATTTTTCTAACTTTTGTGCTTCTAATCTCTCTTTATTGTATTTCAAATACTGTTCACTTGAGAAATTAACGGCTTTTATAACTAAATAATACTGTTAATATTACTAATGCAACCTTACCTAAAGTTTTTAAATTTCCTTTTTTTCATAAAAACATCACTATTGAATACACAACAGATGCTAAAAACAAGACAAATAAAGTGCTGTTCTTGATCCTGATAATACTATATATATATAATTTAATACAATTGCTAAAATACTTAAATATTTGTACCCTTTTTACCAAATTACTAGTATTTAAAAACTAAAAATATAATTATGATAAGTGAGATAAGCGATAAATAGTTAGGACTAGCCAGAATCCCAAATAATCTTGATTCCACAAAACCCTTGTCTAATCCACAATCCTTTATAATCATGCACCCTGTAACCTTTTAACAATATAAATTGAATCAATGAGATTAATACCCTACAGTGTTAAATAACGCTACTGTATAAAAGAATAAATTATAAATTTTTCTACTTACATTTTTCTCAATTCAACAAACATTGTAAATACAGTTAAAAAAATAAATATAAAATATAACTGTATTTTTTTCATATTAGTTGAAAAACCATAAGAAATTACTAATATACTAGTTATCAAATTAAAAGGTGAAAAATAATAATAAATACTCTACATTTCTTATTTTTTAGGTAAACTTTTCCTTACTAGTAAATTATATGTGGCCAATAAAACACCAAATAATGTCATGCTCGCAGCCACTATTTTGTTGGCCGAGATAAATTGTAATGGAACTATTAGACCACACATACAATAAACTGCAACTATTAAAATAAATACACAATTTATTTTGTAATAATTCTTTTCTATTGATTTTAACATATGCTGTTTAATATCCTCTTTTCTCTATTAATTTTTCTATATAGATTTCTGCTTAGTAATAGAGCTATAAAACCCTATTTTTTTCTTCCTTTTTGTAAATAATGGATCATTTAAGATATCTTTACGATGATTTTTTTAAATACGATATCAACTTATTTTTCTAACTCTTTATCATTATAATTATCATCTAATAATAGTCTATCCAACACATAAAAATATGCCCAATTCATTCTAGTTTGAGCTACATCTTTTAATTTTGGATACTTTTTCTAAAATAATATTACTATTTTGTTCATAGGCTTCTATTACATTTAAAAATTTTGTCGAGAATTTTTGAGTTGTTATACTATTTTCTCTGTGAACATAATAGTATTTCTTCTCATTTGTTGCAACTATTTTTTTCACATTTATCCAATAGTTTTATCATTATAAATGCATCTTCAGCAATTTTCCCTACTTCAAATTTTAAATCTGAAAATAAGCTTTTTCTATACAACTTATTAACTGCTGTAACAGATAATATTTTTTTGCTTCCATTACCATTTTTTATGGCTTGCTCTGAACTTAATTCCACGTTTCTTTATTTGTTACTTGTGCTTGAGGAATACTGTTATAAACATCATAAAGTCCACACATTGATAAATCTGCATCAGTATTATTTAGATTTTTAGTAATATTTCATACATATCTCTATCAATGTAGTCATCACTATCAATAAATCCCACTAAATCAGATTCAGATTCTTCTATCCCTCTATTTCTAGCATCTGATAAGCCACCATTTTCTTTTGTGGATTACTCTAATACGCTCATCTTTTTGCTAATTCATCACATAATTTTCCACTATTATCTGTTGAACCATCGTTTACTAAAATTATTTCTAGGTTTGTATATGTTTGATTAATTATAGAATCTACACAACGTTCTAAGTACTGTTCCACATTGTATACTGGAACAATTACACTAATTTTTTCGCCCATAATATTCCCCTTTATACTTAATATAACTATTTTCCATATCAGTTATTACCGCATCATGATGTGGTACTTGTTTCTCTTTTGGAGGTGGTGTCATATAATCACCAAAAGCTGTTTTTAAATAAATATCATACCCAACAGGAATTGGCATTTTAGTATTTTCAAAGTCAATAAAAATATTATCATCAAATGCTTCTATCGGATATTTTTTCTTCATATATCCTGGTCCTGTACAAAGCTCAGTTATACCATCACTTTCCTCTCGAGTATATTTAGTCATTTCTCGTTCAGCTTTTTTCCAAATTTTATAGCGTAGTGCTTTTGGAGTAAGGCCTAGTAAGATTGTACTACCCCACTTCATAATAGCACCATGTTTTTCTGGAATAGTCTGTGCACAAAATAGTGAGTAAATTAATGCCCAACGCACTTGTTTTTTTCTACTAGATTCGTCTTTTGGATAGTAATCCAAAGGTATAACATCAAGTGCTAATCCATGAGGCATATCTAAGTCTTGTTGATATGGTTTAATACATGTTGTTTGAGTATCTCTTATCGTGATAAATAAGTTTCTATCTACAAACTTAGAATCACTTTTTAGATAAAAAAAGTACTCTTTTTTTAGCATATTTATTCCATAATTCAGGTAGTTTTTTTCATAATCTTTTCTTGGCATAAAAAGTCTAAATCATCATCCCACGGATAAATCCTTTATTTCTTAAACCACCTATTGCTCCACCTCCGCAAAGGTAACAAAGTAAGTCATATTCACGACAAAATTCTACAAAATATTCAGCCATTTCTAAACTTTTATTTTGAATTTCCTTTAAACTACTCACCTACAACCTCCGCTACTATTTCTTTAAAGTTCTCAACAATAACCTTAACATCTTCATCACTTAAACGAGTGTGCAGTGGTAAAGTTACTTCATTCACAAAATAATCATAAGCATTTGGATAATCATTAATATCAAAACCTAAGTTACTATATGCAGTTAATAGTGGTAATGGTTTGTAGTGTACATTACAGCTAATTCCACGTTCTGCCATTTTTTTGTAATAATTTCACCACGTTGCTCATATGTAGCACCTTTTAATATGTGTAATATATAAATGTCCTGAAGATTTATAAGCAGCTGTATAATGCACTAATGGCACTACTCTGCTCCTTCAAAAGCTTTATTATATTGTTCTACTAATTCCACTCTGCGTTCTAGTAATTTTGGATAACGATCTAGCTGAACTAAACCGATAGATGCCATAATATCAGTCATATTACATTTATAACCTGGTATAACTATGTCATATTCCCATGAACCTGCTTTTGTTTTAGCTAAAGCATCTTTAGTTTGACCATGAAGAGAATATATTTGAAACTCTTTATATAGTTCTTCATTATCAAAATTAGGATTTTCTTTCCATGTTACACTTCCACCTTCAGCTGTAGTAAAGTTTTTAACTGCGTGGAATGAGAATGTTGTAAAATCAGCTACTGCCCCTACTTTAACACCTTTATAAACACTTCCTAATGCATGAGCTCCGTCAGCTACTACTGCAATACGCCCTAATTTTTCTTGGTATTCACTATTTGCTTTAAATAATGATTTTTTCGCATTTACTACTTCAAAAATTTTGTCATAGTCACATGGAATCCCTGCTAAATCAACCGGAATTACAGCTTTTGTTTTTTCAGTTATCGCGTTTTTCTAATGCTTCATAGTCCATTTCATGACCATCTTTTTGAATATCAACGATTACAGCTTTCGCCCCAACATGATAAATAACACTACATGATGCAGTGTAAGTCATCGCAGGTACGATAACCTCGTCACCTTCACCAATACCTAGTACTCTTAGTACTAACTCTAAAGCAGCTGTTGCTGAATTTAGACATACTGTTTTAGGTGTTGTAGTAAATTCTGATAATCTTCTTTCTAATTCTTTTGTTTTCGGTCCTGTTGTTATCCAACCAGATTTTAAAGTATCTATTACTTCATTAATCTCATCTTCAATTATATCTGGTGGTGAAAAATGGTATATTATATTTTTCATTTCTAACTCCTATTTTTATAACTGCTAAAGCAGTTCTTATCATTATTTTTAATATCATTTATAACACTAAATTCTTTGATATACTTTTAAATTATATTTCATCTTATCCGGTAGAATTTCCTCTACGTAGATATCATCTATACTTCTTCCACTTCCTTTGAACTTTTCGATAACTTCATCTTCATCTTTATATTCTATACTCGCCGGAGAAGTTATCCCTGCAGGAAGAAGTAATGTAGCATTCATCTCATCAGTATAACGATCCACATATTTGGCAACTTCTGGACGAACACTACATGAAGCACATATCCCCAATTAATACATTTATCAATTGCGGAAGCTCGTCTAAACGCACTTTGCGAAGTTTACGACCCTACTTTGCTGATACGAGGATCATTTTTGCTGAGTAACTGCAGCCCCCATCTTATCGGCATCTTTTACCATAGTTCTAAATTTAAAAATTCTAAAAGTTCTACCGTATGTCGTTATTCTCTCTTGCCTATAAAAAACTGGGCCTTCACTATCTAGTTTTATCCAAATAGCTATTCCTAAAATAATCGGAGATAATGGAATAAGCATAAGTAATGCCAAAACCTTATCAAAAATAATTTTTAAGAATAAAGATACTTTCTTTTTGTATATTTTCTCTATATTTCTTTACTATTTCTGTTTCAAATCGCTTATCAACATTCATTATCCACCTTACAACGCCATCTAAAGATCAATATCTTGATAAAATGGCTACTTCACTCTAAAATACATATAATTTTTATCCCTTTATTATACCATATTTCTTTATAGAACTAAAGAATATAAAAACAAGAGCTATAGGAAGGTATGCTTTCTATAACTCTTTTTATATTAGGATATTTATTTTATAATATTTTTTACACATCATTTTTTAAATGTGAAATATCACTATTTATTATTTTTCCTTTTTGACGTAAAAACAATCCCATCACTGCTGCAAAGGATTCCCATTAAACTTGAGGTAGCTGTTGAGCTTTCTGTTCCTGTATTTGGTAATTGTTTTTATTAGCTACTTTTTACTTCAACTGCTACATTTTCTATAGGTTGCTCAGAAATAGTTATCTCCGAATCCGGCCCCTGACATTGGTGTTGATCCAGGGTTTGGCATCGGTGAAGGCTCTGGTATTGGCGTTGGTTCAGGACTTGGTTCCGGTGTTGGTGTTGGTTCAGGACTTGGTGTTGGGGTAGATTCTAATTCATACTCATAAACTACATGAATTGTTCCTTCTTTTTAATACACCTGTTTCAGCTGCAGAACCTGATGAAGTTCCAACAAGAACATATTTCTTACCATCTACGATTATATTTTTTGAGGACGCTCATTACTATTTTCTGCGGTATTATAGGTAACAAGATTCCCATTTGAATCATAAATAGGTGTTGCAGCAGTATCTGTGTAAGTTCCCTTAATTTGTTTATCTGTTCCTTTAATTACATAATCAACAACTACATCACCTTGGTATAATGCAGAGACATCTTGATCCGCCATATCTTCTTTTTCAGATACATAAAAAGTTACAACTGGATTATATTTTTAGGTTAAATGTTTCAACATAATTAAAGAATGTTTTTTTATCGATATTTACATCTTCTGGAATCGTAGTCCAATCTCCATTGTTTGGTGTAATATATGTGCTAGGGATTAGATACTGACTTAATTGAAATGCCCATTTTTCTACATAACTTTCATCAATTAATGTAGGATCTGCTAAAACCTTTAAATAAACGACGAAAATTCTTCAGGACTCTCTGTACTACCTTCAGCATATATACTATGATTTGGATACTCTTCTAACGAATGAGCTCCAGATTCATAACCTTGAATACCTCCTTCTTGGCTTGCTCTCCAAATCATCCTTGCATCAATTGGTAAATATTTTATGCTTCTTCTAACGGAACAGTAACACTCAACTTTAATAGCTTGACTCTTATTAAAATTAGTATAAACATTGAATGTCTTAACTGCTCCAATATCCGTTAAATAATCATTACCCGTCACAAAATGAGCTTGTTTCCCGCTGCCAGCTCCTCAGCAGTAGGAATGTCGTACGCATGCGCATCATCATTACTTTTTTGCCTCATCGCAGTTGACCTCTTTCATAGGGGCATTTACTGTAACAGGATTACCGTTTTTATCTCTTGTTCCAACCAGTGTTAAATCAACTCTTAGCATTTGAAATATTTGGAACACGAATCGCAAGATCACTAACTGTTTGAAGATGATCGCTAGAATGCATTCGTTGGAAAGCAACTGTGTATGAGTAAGTTACTCCCTTTTCCATCTGAACTTAGAGTTGCATTTTTACCTTCTACATTAACATGCCTCCCTCATTAACAATATTTTGTTCTTTAGCAGTGGGGACAACACTATTTTTCAACAGTAGCTGGCGGTAATACGTCATTCTCAGGTTTCACCGCTACGTCTTCACCAACGGGACTACTTACCACCGGACTAGTTTTCAGTAGACTCTGCCGCTTCAAAAATCACTTGCATGGGCTTTTATCATTCTCAGCAAGAACAAGACTAGTTGGTATAGCTGCAAACATAAAAAAATATTTTAAATTCTTTTTCATTAATAAATTCTCCTAATTACTTATTGATTATTAAAAACATCCCATATTTCACTTATTAAAAATACGAACATTTTTAAAATTATCTACAATTAATTATAATACTTAAAATTTAAAAAAATCAATATTTTTATACGCTAATATCTGTAATAAAGATTAAAAAGAATAGTTCGTAAAAACTATCCTTTTTGAAATTTTTAAAACTCGCTATATACATATTCTTGAACATTAGAAAAATCAGTCATAAAAGCAATAAATTATTATCCCCATAATTACAATATAGAAAAATGCCGTCCAAAAATATTAGTCTATGTTTATCATTAATTTTATTTTTTTAAGTTTATAAAGATCTCTTTCAAAATCAATCCATCCTCTCCAACCTAAAATGCATTGCATCAAACATATAGTATTCTTCATATTCTTTTGCTTGAATAGTCCATTACTTCTATATTATTTTTTGAGCAATTTCTTTTATTTTATTATAAGCGACTTGACGTGTTTCACTATCTATCCCAGTATAATCACTCCACTTCCCATTAGCTGGAAGAATAGCAAATTTCATCTTAATATTTAAGTCCTTCACTATCGATAATAAAATATCTAAGTCCTCATATTCTTTAGAATCATCATACTTTGTATTTTTCGAACTATTTTTCAATTGATCATATTTTTTTCTCTTATGTATTTATCATAATATGTATTATCAATCTGGTAGTCATTATTATTAGTTTTTTCTATAGCTTCAGTCGTGACTTGCTCATCTAGTTGATCCCAATTATAGTTTGGTGTATTTTCACCACTCATTGGATAATTTTCCTTACCTTTATTTCTATAAAAACTATATTTATTTTTAAAAAGAATGTATATAGTTATTTAATTTTAAAAATTCTCCTGTAATAACATTACTCCTTACCTTCTACAAAGTATCGTTTATAGCTTTTATACTTATCATTTATCTCTTTATTAGTAGATGAAAGTTCAATTACCCTATTAATAAACTTCTCTTTAGTTTCCTTACTAATCTTTTCATTAGCCATAGTATTATATACATGTTCGTCAGATATTCTAGATAAAAATGCATCTTTTAATATTCCATTTTTATTATCGAACCATTGGATTGACTGTATCATAACTATCTCGTTATTTCTGACATCATCACCTATAGACCCTAGCGTAGCAGCATGAATAATATTTTGAGAATTACCAACACCTACCTGCATAATATTAAAATCTCCATAATTAAAAATCTTCTTAGGATGAAAATCTTCATTAATAGTTGTTGTTAACTCAGATGAGCCTAATAACAACACTGTATTAGGAGTCATGTTTTCTAATATCATATCCTTACTTTTATACTTCTCGTAAGATGTATTGTAGCGCATACTATTGTCATTAACTTTATAGTAATCTTCGATTTTCTTTATATATGTTTTATCTAAAATAAAAAGTGTTATTAATACCAAAATTATTGATATTAAAAATGCCCTTAACTTTATCATTTTTTATTATTTCCTATTTTCTATATATGAAATTACCTTATTTGGTGTGTCTATCTCTTCATATGTTACTTCTGTCGGCGCTATACTTAGACCAAATATTTCTTCGATTCTTACTAACATTTCAACGAACGCCAATGAATCCATTAGGCCTTCTTCTTTCATATTTATGTCTAAATCTTCTCTAACTACATCATCTTCACAGATTTCTTCTAACATATCTAATACTTGTTCTTTTACCATCTTCTTATTCTCCTTTAAATAAATTATTTATTTAATAAAGTCATTAATATTTTATATGGTTCTCCAGAAAAAATATATAAACCAAATATTACTAGGTTTATCGTTACAAACCAGCTACATACTTTATACCATGCTTTATTTTTATTTTTCTTATAAAATTTACTCTTCTTCTGATAATATTCAAATCCCGCCATAAGTATACCATGGTAAGCTCCATAGACAATATAGCTAATTGTTAAACCATGCCAAAATCCCATTAAAAGCATATTTACCATATAAGCATACATTGCAGTATTCAATCGCTTTTTAAACCCTTTTCTTCTTTGTCGCCTCCATAAACACTCTAGAGAAAACAAAATCTCGTAACCATGTTGAAAGTGTGATATGCCATCTATTCCAAAAATCTTTTATATCTATACTTAAAAATGGTTTATTAAAGTTCATCGGCGTTTTTATACCAAGAATATTACTACTTCCTACTGCCATTAAACTGTATCCAGCAAAATCAAAGAATAAATATAATGTATATAAATACATATATTTTATGGAATATTCTAAAGAACCAAAATTAGGAAGAGTTACTAAGTAGTGATAACTATAAGTCGATAATACAACCTTATATAATAATCCTAACACTACCCTATATACTCCTACTCCAGCAAGCTCTAAATATTCATCTCTCGGCATTCGCTCTTTAATGTCTACCATAAATCTACGACTTCTATCTATTGGACCAGAACTAACCGTTGGGAAAAATAATAGAAACTGTATGTAATCTATTATACTAATTCTCTCTTTAATTAACCCATCCGATATTTCAATCATAATTTGTATTGTCTTAAAAGACATATACGATATCCCAATAAACGCTAGTAAATGCCAATGAGTTAACGCAAATACTTTATTTATTATTAATGGAACGATAGATAAGAACACTAAAATCTTTAAACGCTTTGCATCTCGAGTTCTCTGAGCTATCATAACCAATATATACTGATAGATTATAAAACCTATTAAATAGCCCAACATTAGCGAATTCTTACCATAAATCACTATAGCAAAAATAAGAGATAACGCTAGTATATAATATTCAGTTCTTTTACCTAGATAGTTTATTATAAAACCAATTACTAAAGCTAGAATTAAGAAAAAGAAAAATTCATTGCCTTCAAAGTAACTCATACTACACTAACTCCTTTAACTTTTTCTTATCAATTTTACCATTATTATTAAGTGGCATTTCTTCTAAAAATACAATTTTCTTAGGCACCATATATTCCGGAACTAGCTTTTTTAATTGTTTTTTTATTTCTTTTGTCACTTCAAAACGTTTCTCAATTTTATCATTATAAACAATAAAAGTTGTTAATGATTTTACCTTACCATTCTCATAATTAGGCAGGGTTGCCGCTTGACGAATCTTTTTATTTTTCAATAGATTATTGTCTATATCCTCTAGCTCTATTCTATGCCCATGTAGTTTGACCTGGAAGTCTATTCTACCTTCACAAAATAGCATATTATCTTTAAAGTAACCTAAATCACCTGTTAAATAGCTTCTTACTTCTTTTCCATCTAGTACGTCTACACCAAATTTCTCTTTTGAAAGCTGCTCATTTTTAAAATATCCTTTGGCTACAGTATTTCCAATTATTACTATTTCACCTTTGCCTTCACTATCTACATTTTTCAACTCTACTTTTGAGCCCCATTTAACCTTACCTATCGGTAGATTCTCATAATATGTTTGGACTATATCTTTAGTAACTTCTAACCAAGTAACCATTACTGTCGATTCAGTAGGGACCGTATGTATTAATCACCTGTGCTCCTGGGAAATTCTTATGAATCTTTTCTACCGTTTGAGCAAACAGTTTTTCTCCGCAGAAAACAAATTGTTTTACTCTTGGCATTAGTTCTTGATTGAAACTTTTATCAATAAAGCACATCTCAATAAATGACGGTGTTGATATCCATATCGTTGCATTTGATTTTTTTAATTCTTCAAACATAACTTTAAAATCTTCTTGGTGTTTTTTGTCTATTTGTACTAACGAAGCTCCTAAGTATAAACTTGGCCATAAAGACATCACCGAAAGATCAAATGAAAATGGTGGATGCCCAAGAAATACTGACTCATCATTTTCATTATAATAACCTGTATACCAGTGTAAAAAGTTATTTAAGTTATTATATGTAATACAAACACCTTTTGGTTTACCCGTACTTCCAGATGTAAATATTATATAAAAAATATCTTCTCCTTTTACATAATATTCCTTAGAGATTCTTTTTTCAGTGTTATTTATTATTTCTTTCGCCAATTCTACATTTATCAATTCTTTAGATAGTTCTATATCTTCAGTAACTAATACTAATTCTGAATCAACTGTACGAACTATCTCATCCACTCTCTCTTGAGGAGTATTTATATCAACCGGACAAAAAGCTCTTCCTGATTTAACACAAGCTAGAAAGAAAACTAGCATAAATGGATGTTTATGGCCATATACCACTATCGGATTTTTGTTGTTCCCTAATTTTTTTTCTAAATAAACAGCTAGTTTATCAGAGTACTCAATTAGAGTTTTATATGTTAGATTTTCATTTTTGTATATATTATTAATATACACTTCTTTTAAACTATCTTTATACTGATCTAGTTTTTTTCAAAAATTAAGCTCACAAATCCTCTCCTTAAATTTTTTTATAACTAATATTATACCACTGATAGTTAAAAAAATTACATTGTATTTTTTTCATCTTGTTATTATTTTTGTTAATATACGAAATTATATATATAAATAATAAACTTGTTTCTCATATTTTTATATAAAATTTTTTTCCTGTTAATAAACAAAATAAGAAGGTAGCTCAATTAAGCCACCCTTCTTATTTGTTTTCTTCCCAATTAAAAATGGAAAACTATTATTAATAATTTTTCGCTATAACTTCACAAAAAGCATATCGCTAATACCAACTCTACACAAGCTATAATATAATTATTTACAAATATACCTGTATATCTAGTTGCTAACTGCTCCATAATTATATCTAATATATACAGAACTATTGGGAGAATGGTATGCATAATATATTAGGGTATTTCTACCTATCTTTTTCAAATATAGATATCGATGGAGATTTTTAAATAATATTATACTTGCCCAAATCCCACAAAAATGCCGCTATAAAGTACAATGATATAGAGTTTGTTTGTTGATAGAATAAGTCTCACACGCTTATTATATATACCAGAGGCTAAACTTAATGCAGCTACAGGTATAAAATATAATAGACTAAACCATTTGCTAATTACATCCATATTCACCCTAACAATATAACCTGTTAAAATAAATATAGCCGCAAAAGGTACTAAATCGAAACTCCACACTAACCAGTATTCATTTATATACATCTCTTTTCCTAGTAATCCTAGTACAATCAACAATACATATGATAACATTAAACCATAATTATTTCTTTTTATATTTTATAATTACATAACACACTAACTCCGCTAAAAAAATAAAGCATATAAGAACCAAAGTTGAAAAATATACATGTAATCTATCAGCTATAACTAATGCTTTAATAAAATGAACAATATCCATCTTCAAAATATTTTGTGGTTCAAATACTATTGATTGTATCAAAAATATCGAAATATTCATTAAAAAAACATGGAATTATAATAGTTTGTATCTTCTTCTTTGTAAATTCAAAAACGAATTATATTTACTAATATTTAGCGTCATACCCGATAAAAAGAGAAAAATAACGGTATATGAAATACATATAGCAATAATTTAACTTGACTTGGAGTATAAGACATATGACCTAAAATTACTAATATTATACAGACTGCTTTTTAGCATATCTATATACTTTATTCTTGTATTACTCACTTACGTCACTCCTTAACACATAAACATTAACTTCTTCGTCTACCTTCTCTTGGAACATAAAATTAACATCTTTATTATAATGTTCTTTAAATAATATTTTTTTACTTTCTCCATTAACCCTGATTTTTCAGGAAGTACAAATTTTTATATTATCTGAATCTAGCGCACTAGACAATAGATTATTACTATCACCCACATTGAGATTATCTAATTTTTTTCTTTTGTATTGCGGAGTGAAAGTTTGCCAGTTTCCTAAAGTTAGCATATTTTTTTAGTAAGTTTATCTTTTTACAAAAAAACTTTACTAACATTTGGCTGACTATTAATAATATTACCATAGCCTGCAAAAAATATATAAGTTTTTTTCTCATTATTTTTTAGTAGTTCATTATAAACTTTATTATGAGGGAAACTCTGATGAACAAAACCAATATAAATTGTCCGTTCCATATTGAATAGTATTATTCAACATAATTAGACTTAATATGCTGAAAAATTATATTTTCAGTACCCTCTAACAATCTATAATTTCTCTTTTCAAAAATATCCTGTAAATATATAATAAAGCTAAAAATGAATATTATTATTAACGGAATATAAACTCTTTCTACCATTCTTTGTCTTATTGATAATAATATAATTAGAGCTATCAGCATTACTAACGATAAATGCCCAAATATTTTCTTTTTGGTCTATATAGTAGAGGTATTAATACTATAAAATAAATAAATACTTTTTAATAACTCATTTGAAAAAAATTTGAATAATATTATTTTTTTATTGATAAATCATATCTTTTTGAATTATCTCTTATCTCATCTAACTTATCTAGCATGTTGTTACTAAAAACATTTTTTTCTCAGCAAATATCCATGCATTATAACTTTCTAAATCATTTTTACTAATATTTTTCACTTACTAGCTTATCCTTATATTCATTATAGTTTATTGCTGGAAAAATCTCTTATTAACGTGCTCTTATTATTCCATATAATATAATTTTCAACTTCACTATTAATCTTTACAAAGATAAAGTTTGTCGATATTACTAGCGCAGTAACAATAGCTAAATATACTGTTTTTTTCCCTTTTTCTTTTTTTATAATCAATTCGTAAAGAATTATACCTAAAAGCAATAAAAATAACACTCGCTATAACTTGAACTCGCAGAGAAATCCCACAAAAAAATAATTATGCTAGATAAAATAGTTTTTTTCTTCTTTATATAAAAGTAGTAATTCTGATGTTGCCAATAAATATGCAACTACTGAATAGGTAAAAGTATTTTTAATAAAGTAAATTCAATTATTAGTATAATCACAATAAAGAAAGAAGCTTACATTTCCTATTTCTTAATAAAAAAATATAAACACTGAAAAACTAATACTATATGTCCCAACTAAAAAAATAAAATAAATATTAACCATTGGAAAAATATTTTGAATAATTACTAAAGCTGTTTTTAGTTAATACTATACCTATATACGGCAGCAACATAGATTCACCATTTATTATGGAAAGATTTATTGTAACATCATCAACAGCATGGTAAATATATCCATACTGCATCCTAAATATCCATACTACTAAAAAGAGGCAATATCAACGCCCCAAATAAGTATATCGATTTTTTTATCATCTATGTTTATTATCTCCCTAAATTACAACTTTGCTTTTATAAAAAAATATCCTAGTTAAAAACGATAACATAGGACTCCTTACTAAATAGTACTATAAAACCAAATAAAATTCAATTAATTTTTGGATTTTATATTGCGATTAATTTTCTCAAAAATGTTATAATAATATTAACGACACTTTTTAAATTTTTGAGGTAAAATATGAAAAAAATATATAATGGCAATAGATCAAGGAACTACTAGTTCTCGAGCTATAATCTTCAATAAAAAGGCCGAAATTATCGCTAGTAGTCAAAAAGAATTCCCACAGATTTTCCCAAAATCTGGTTGGGTAGAACATGATGCGAATGCAATATGGAATTCTATTCAATCAGTTATAGCTGAAGTATTTATCGAAAGTGGTATAAAACCTAATCAAATAGCTAGTATTGGTATTACAAACCAACGTGAAACTACTGTTATTTGGGATAAAAACACTGGTCTACCTATCTACAACGCTATAGTTTGGCAAAGTCGCCAAAGTGCGGATATCGCTAATAAACTGGTATCTGATGGATACAAAGATATGATTCATAAAAAAACCGGTTTAGTAGTCGATGCATACTTCTCTGCGACAAAAGTTCGCTGGATATTAGATAATGTTCCAGGAGCGCAGGAAAAAGCAGAAAAAGGAGAGCTTCTTTTTGGGACAATAGATACTTGGTTAGTTTGGAAATTAACTGGTGGTAAGGTACACGTAACAGACTATACTAACGCAGCTCGTACTATGTTATTTAATATCAGAGATTTAGTATGGGACAAAGAAATATTAGACATTTTGAACATTCCTGAAGTAATCTTACCTGAAGTAAAATCTAATTCAGAAATTTATGGTAAAACTATTGATTACCATTTTTATGGAGGAGAAGTTACAATTAGTGGTTTAGCTGGAGACCAACAAGCAGCCCTTTTTGGACAACTTGCTTTTGATAAAGGAATGATTAAAAATACATATGGAACTGGCTCATTTATAATTATGAATACTGGGGAAACTATGGAACTTTCTAAAAATAACCTACTAACTACTATAGGTTATGGTATAAATGGAAAAGTATATTACGCACTAGAAGGATCTATTTTTTTATTGCAGGAAGTGCCATCCAATGGCTTAGAGACGGTTTACGACTAATTAAAAAAATCATCAGAAACTGAAAAATTAGCATTTGATTCTAAAAACAACAACGAAGTGTACCTTGTTCCTGCATTTACTGGATTAGGAGCTCCTTATTGGAACCCTAATGCACGTGGAACAATTTTTGGATTAACACGAGGAACAACAAAAAGAAGACTTAGTAAAAGCTACTTTACAATCGATAGCTTACCAAGTTAGAGATATTATCGATACTATGAAAATCGATGCTAATACTGAAATACCATTATTAAAAGTTGATGGTGGCGCAGCTAACAACGACTATTTACTAGATTTCCAAGCTAATATTCTAGGTGTAAAAATAGCGCGTGCAGAAAATCTTGAAACTACTGCTTTAGGAGCAGCATTCTTAGCCGGTCTATCTGTTGGATATTGGAAAAATCTAGATGAAGTGAAAAACCTTAACTCAGCAGGAAAACTATTCGTTCCTACAATGACAAAAGAAGAACGAGAAAAACTTTATAAAGGTTGGAAACGAGCTGTTCGTGCAACAGAATTCTTCGCACAAGATGAATAATTACAATTAAATTTGATATAAAAAATGACTCGCAGAAATTTGCGAGTCGTTTATTTTATATATTCGTAATCTACTTTCCTAATATTTCTGAATAGCAAAGATAATTTCTAATAAACACTACTCCGGCTAGTACTAATGCACTACCTAACCCAGAATAAAAATATGCTACAAAAATATTAGAAAAGATACCTAACACCCTAAAACCAATTCCCATACTCATCATAAAAGCCATAATAATATACGCCTTCAAATCAAAAAAGTGCCAAAATGGTCTGTAATCTTCATAACTAACTATTCTTTTAGTATGTTTTGTACTCATTTTTAAAAACATCATACCAAATAATAAGAAAATTATTACAGAAGATACATATGTATACCAATGAGATTGAATTAAGAAATATGATAAAAGACCTAATCTTACTATATTAAATCCAGCTATAAACCATACGATACCCGCTATTAATAGCAGTGTTCTCTTTTTTACGCTAAACATAGAACCATCTCCTTTCTTACTTTTCCTTTAAACATCTCTCCGCATTATTGCAAACTTTTGTAAAAATACTTTGCCACATGCGTAGCTCTTCTTCACTTAAACCTTGGAATAAATCCTTAACAAATTCTTTTTGAACATTAAGTCCTTCTTGAATTACTTCTTGCGCAGGTTCTAATAATTCTATTTCTATTCGTTTTTTTATTATCTGGACTCTGAATTTTTCTAATCAATCCATTATCTTCAAGTGTTTTTAATGTAGTTGATACGTGCGATTTTGTTGCTTTGCGTATCTTCACTATATCGGCAGCTGTGTTAAACTGCGGATGATTATGTAAAAACATTAATATATCATATTCCATCTGAGTTAATTCAAATTTTTCACATATTGCCCTAGTAAGCCTAGAGTAATAACATATTATTGTTTTTGTGTTTATCCATGAAATTCATATTTTTCTTCTCTCTTTAATAGTTCTATTTAGAACTATTTTACCCTTTAAATATATTTTTTGTCAAAGAAAAAAAGATACACAGTTTCGTGTATCCTTATAGTTCTTTATCCAACATTTTTATAAATACCTTTTAACAAAGTATATCTCTATAAATAGCTAAGTCACTATCTTTAAATACGTTAAAGACTACTTTTATATCTTTGTCAGGATTTTCACTTAGTACTTTTTCGAACCTCAGCGACAGCAATCTGCGCAGCTAAATCATTAGGAATCTAAACTCCCCAGTGCTTATACAACAAAAAAAGCAATGCTCTTTAAATTATTTTTTTAAAAAGCTAGTTCCAAGCAATTTCTATAACATGACGCTAATAACTCTTTGTCACTATCTTCAACTGAATTATAAATTATTGGACCAACAGTGTGTATTACATATTTAGCCGGAAGATTATACCCAGAAGTTATTTTTAGCTTGTCCAGTTTTTCAAACTCACCTTGCTTTTGCATGATTTCAAAACATTCTTGTCTTAACTGCAAACCTGCCTGAGTGTGTATCGCATTATCAATACATCTGTGATGAGGCACAAAGCATCCAAGAAGTGCTTTATTCGCAGCATTTACTATAGCATCAACTTTCAATGTAGTTATATCACCTTGCCATAGATAAATATTTTTTTCAACTTCATCTAGTTCGTCTAACCCAACAATTTTCTTTTCGCTTAATTTTTTTGTTTTAAATATTCATCTTGAATGTCAAAAAAATTGTTCTGGTAATTTTTCTACTTCCCAAATATTCATTAGAGTTCTTAATAAATCTTCTTTTTCTTGTTTTACTCTCTGGTATTTTTATATTAGGATTTAGTGTTTCTATCAAATAGTCTAGCTGTTCCATACCTCAAATACCTCCTTCATATCATTAGTTATTGTAATTACCCCTGCTGACTCAAAAACCTTCTTGGTTTACCCTTATTAAACTCGCTTTAGGTAATCTACTGTTTAATCTCTCAAAAAGGAAATCTAATAATTGTAGGCGTATTAAAAACCTACCCCTAATTCCAATAATACTATATTCTTATCTTGATTATCGTTTATAAAACTATAATATTTATCACATTGCTTATCCCATTCTTCTGTTTCCACAAATCTGTGATCAACCCTTAAATGCGTAGTCATTTCACTATTACAAACAGGACATTTCGGAATAAGTTCCGTTGAAATTTTTAAATCTTTTTTTGTTGTTTAAGCATTTTTAAGTACTTGGTCTTTATTATTATAAACTTTGTTGTGACAAGGTACAGAACATTGAAATTCTCCATAATTTCCTTGGACTTCAAAAAATTTTTGCTTTTATCAAAACCAACCTTCTCAAATTGACTATCGACATTAGTTGTTAAGACAAAATAATTTTTTTATCTTTTACAATATTGTATAAGTCCTTATATAGTTCCAAACCATCATCTGAATATCTATTTAAAAATATATGTTTACTCCAATAAGCCCATTTTTTTCTTCAGAGGTTTTAAATGGATAGAAACCCGCAGAATACATATCCATCATTTTTATATTTAGCTATAAATTCCTTTAAAATTTTTCTCAAAACGCTCACCACTATATGTTAAACCTGCCGCTGCAGATAAACCTGAACCAGCTCCAATTACGATCGCATCAGCTTCTTCTATTAATTTTTGCTTGTAATATTTTTATCCATTTGTATCAACTCACTTTCTTTCCAACTTCAATTATATATTAACATCGCACTTTACACTTAACAAGTACGCACTTTAATGTAGGTTAATTACTTTTAAGGTTACTAATAGTGTATGAATTAAAAAAATTCTTTCAATAACTTTTAACACACTTTTTATATTGCTAAATATTTTTTTATTATAGTAGAATAGTTTAAACAAATAAAAAGTAAGGAGATTGAATAATGACAGAAAACTTACTATTCACCCTATTACATTACCAAATGGAACTACTATAAAAATCGTTTCTTCAAATCAGCTATGAGCGAAGGGATGGGTACAAAAATTTTTCAACCTATATTGCTACATTATACAAACGTTGGGCCGAAGGCGGAACTGGATTAATTATTACAGGAAATATTATGATTGATCCTAAAGGAACTGCAGAACCAGGAAATATAGTTTTTGATAAAAATTCTAATATGGAAATTCTTAAAGATTGGGCTAAACAAGGTCAACAACATGGAGCTAAGGTTATGGTTCAAATCAACCACCCTGGTAAACAAGTTCCAAAAACTATAGCTAAAGAAACAGTTGCACCTAGTGCTGTACCTTTAGGAAATGGCCTTAATAAATTGTTTAGCACACCACGTGCACTGACGACTAGTGAAGTTGAAGAGCTTGTTCAAAAATTTATAACTTCTGCGAAAGTCGCAAAAGAAGCAGGTTTCTCTGGGGTTCAAATTCACGCAGCACACGGTTATTTAATTAGTCAATTTTTATCTCCACACGATAATAGAAGAACTGATAAGTATGGTGGTTCACTAGAAAAATAGAATGCGATTTTTTAAAAAGAAATTTACCTTGGAATGAGAGAAGAATTAGGAAAAGATTTTTCCTATTGGAATAAAAATTAACTCTACTGATTTTAAAGAAGATGGACTTACAGAAGAGGATTCTTTAGAAACTATAGTCGAGCTTGCTAACCTAGGTCTAGACTTTGTTGAAATATCAGGTGGAACATATGAAAGACCTGCGATGATGGGTGCTACTAGTACATCTAGCAATAAAGTATTTTTCGCAGAATACAGTAAAAAACTAAAACAAAAAGTTGATATTCCAGTTATCGTTACAGGTGGCATCCGCTCTATCAATGCGATGAACACATTATTAAATGATAATACTACTGATTTTATAGGTATCGCTCGCCCACTGACAATTGATCCAAATATACCTAATAAAATTAAACAAGGTACATATACTATTGTAGAAACTACACGTGTATCAACAGGAGTTAAAAAGTTAGATAAGATATTTGGTTCACTTCTTGGTATTGTATATTATCAAGTTCTTATGCAAAATATCGCAAAAGGAAAAGAACCAAAAGCCACAAAAAATGCTTGGCCATCATTGATACAAGCAGTATATAGTCAAGGTTTAGCAGTATTATTCCCACAACGAGCTAAATAGAAGAATATATTATTAAGTAAAAAAATTTTAAATATATCAACCTATTTTTATCTTGACCTTAATTATATATATAATATAAAATCAATATATATGATTATTTTAGGAGAATAATATGCCAAATAAAAACTACCTTCAAACCTCCCAGCTTGTCCTGTTGAGGTCACATTATTATTACTAAGTAACAAATGGACAATATTGATTTTAAGAGACTTATTAACTGGCACAAAACGCTTTGGAGAGCTGAAAAATCACTTAGCGGAGTCAGCCAAAAAGTATTAACTGCCAACCTTCGCTCGTTAGAGGAGAAAGGAATTATAGAAAGAGAAGTTTTTCCAGAAGTTCCACCTCGTGTAGAATACACACTTACAGACTTAGGAAAAACTTTAGAACCTATTATTGACAGCATGCATGCTTGGGGAGAATTTTACAAATCAACATTTTTAAAAAGAAGCATCTTTACTCATAATGAGTTAAGATACTTCTTTTTATTATTTATTAACCTCGACGTCTAAATAACACACCCGCTAGTAACAATACTAATAATCCTGAACCTACATATAGTAAGGTATTATTTGATTCTTTATCAGAAGATTTCTCTTCTTTTTTTCTCCGATTTGTTATCATTATTTGTTTTTCTCTTCCGATTTTAGCTTTTGTCTTTTGCTTTATCATCTGAGCTTGAAGATTTTTCAGGAGCCTTATCAGTAACTTTCTCTTCAGATTCTTTTTAATACATTTAGTACATTATTTACAGCTTCTTGTGTAGATTGACCATTAGCAACTACTTCTTGGGCTCTACTTACAGAATTTAGATACGATTGTCTATTTTCTTCACTTGCCTTAGCAAAGCTTGAACTTCCTACTGTTCTGCTGCTATTGTTAAGTTGATTTGTTAATTCTTTTTATCAACTCGAGGAGTACTACTAGTATTCGATTTATTATCTTTACTTACATTGCTAACTTGACTATTTAAGTTTCCACCTTGGCTTGATGTCACTTTATCTTCCTTAGGAGTTTCCGTGACTTTATTCTCTTTCGGTGTTTCTGTCACTGGTGTTGTTGGTGTTGTGCTTGGCGCTGGTGTCACTGGCGTTGTACTTGGTGCCGGCGTTGTTGGTGTTGTACTTGGCGCTGGTGTCGCTGGTGTTGTACTTGGCGCCGGTGTCACTGGCGTTGTGCTTGGTGCCGGTGTTGTTGGCGTCGTTGGTGTACTTGGAGTTGGAGTCTCAACAACTTTATCTTCTTTTGGTGTTTCTTTCTCTTTATCTTCTTTTTGGAGATTCTGTCACCTTATCATCTTTCGGTGTTTCTTTCTCCTTATCTTCTTTTTGGAGATTCTGTCACCTTATCATCTTTCGGTGTTTCTTTTCTCCTTATCTTCTTTTTGGAGATTCTGTCACCTTATCGTCTTTTTTGGTGTTTCTTTTCTCTTTATCTTCTTTTTGGAGATTCTGTCACCTTGTCATCTTTTGGTGTTTCTTTCTCTTTATCTTCTTTCGGAGATTCTGTCACCTTATCGTCTTTTTGGTGTTTCTTTTCTCTTTATCTTCCTTCGGAGTTTCTGTCACCTTGTCGTCTTTTTTGGTGTTTCTTTCTCTTTATCTTCCTTCGGAGTTTCTGTCACCTTGTCGTCTTTTTGGTGTTTCTTTCTCTTTATCTTCTTTTTGGTGTTTCTTTTCTCTTTATCTTCTTTTTGGAGATTCTGTCACCTTGTCGTCTTTTTGGTGTTTCTTTTCTCTTTATCTTCTTTTGGTGTTTCTTTCTCTTTATCTTCTTTTGGAGCTTCTGTCACCTTGTCGTCTTTTGGTGTTTCTTTCTCTTTATCTTCTTTCGGAGCTTCTGTCACCTTATCTTCTTTTGGTGTTTCTTTCTCTTTGTCTTCCTTCGGAGCTTCTGTTACCTTGTCGTCTTTTTGGTGTTTCTACTGCTTTTTCAGTTATACCAACTTGTTTTCTATTATGTCCATCTTTAACTTCTAATTCAAAGTTATTTTCTTCTAGCGTATAGCCTTCTGGAGTAACGATTTGAATCGTGTATTTACCATTTTCTAAACGTTTTTGGAATGCATTTTTTCCATATAGACTTGTCGGTAATTCTATTTTTGTTCCTGATTCAGATACAGCATATACTTTTGTACCTGTAGGAACTGGTTTATCGAAACTGATTTCTACAGCATTTTTGATGATTTCATCTACTCTGAACTCTACTTCTTTAGTTGGAGTGTCTTTAGTTATTTCGAATTCTATTTTCGAAGGTGTTTTTAATCTATAATCTTCATCTAATAACACTACTTCTACAGTATATTTACCAAATGGTAATGATTGGTAAGTTCGTTTATTACGTGAGAAGTCATCACCTACTACCTCACCTTTTTCATTAGTGATTTTGTAACGAACTCTACGAGAGTTATTTCCAGTTCCATCACCTTTTCTGATTTCTACTTCAAGGCTACCTTTACCATTACCTGCGATATTAGACAGAGCGATGCTATCTTTGTTATCGGCGAAATCTTTTACTTCGAAAGTAACATCTTTTAAGTCTACACCTTCTGGAATAGTGTAACTTCCATCTTCATTAGGTTGGATTACATTTTTACCGTAACTTAATTTTTTATAGAATACTCCGCTTCCGTCTTCCATTATTGGATAAGGAGTGAATTTACGTGTAGCTTCATCGTAATATCCACCATTAGCACCTGTAATCTTAGGAGCTTTTCTATCGATTACTACATTGAATGATGTTTCTTGCATTTTAGCTCCAGTTGCTTGTGAACTATATGTAAGAACATATTGGTACTCTCCATCTGGTAGAGGATTACCATTTTTTTATCTACACCTTTCCAGTTTGTTAGAGACAATGCAGTATATTTTTTTACCTGTATTGTTAAAGAAGTTTTTATTCCCTGATCCATTTCCATTTTTCGTAAAGTGGATTTTTACGTTCAACATCATCTTTTGCGTATACTGTTACTTTTTAAATTCTCAAAATTACGTAAGAATACACCACGCATACCTATTTCATCGTAATTTTTTCATCCCCATTTGGAGAGAAGAATATTTTATCTGTGAAGAATCTCTCATTAGTTATTGGATTAATATATGCTCCCGCAAGAGTTCTCTTATCTTTCTTATCTTCTTTGAATGTAGTTAACATTCCTGTGAAGTTCATTTCTGTTAGCGAATCCCAGTTATTATTTATTGAATCAAATCCATATTCGTATGTTGGTTTTTTCTCCATCTTTCATAGAATAAATTGGTTTTTTTCTAATACTGGTAAGTTTTGGAACTCTCCTTTGAATCCAACAAACGGTATACTTGCTACTTTATCTGTTGATGTGTCATCAGCCCCATAAAATTCTACAAATCCTTCTAAATAATAACCATTTTTTTAAATAATTTTATTAATTCTTCATCATATTTACTTGCATCTACAGATACTGTGATTTCTGAAGTAGAATTTGCTCCTACAGTAACTGTCTTTTTTCACCTTCTAGTTCACTAAGTAGACGTGATGCCATAGTTAAGTAACCAGTCCAATCACCATTACCTTCACCATATGCATCATCAGTAATTAATGTTGATTTATATTTTTAAAGTTTTAGGTTTATCGGAAATATTATGAACTAATAGTTTTAACCTCAAATTTATCCCCTACATTACCTAAACTTACACTACCATAGTCATTTGTTCCAGTAACATAAATGTCTCCATAAGCAGCTTTATACGCATCTATTAATCCTGCACCTTGCTGTCTTGGAGAAATGTATACACCATTATCTTTATTAATATTAATACTAGCTGTACTCATTAATAAGTGTTTTACTAATTTTTGAAGTTCTTCTGCAGTCTTACTTGGAAATCTTTCCGCAAGAGCTTGTTTTATTAATGCAGTTGCCCCAGCTACGTGAGGTGATGCCATACTCGTACCACTATCTAAGCCGTATCTTCCATCATTATAAGAAGAGATAATATCTCCACCTGGTGCTGTAACATCTGGTTTTAAGTATCCATCAACTGTTAATCCCCAACTAGATGATTCATCAAATTTACCAACATTCTCATTTGGTTTTTTCTCCCATTTTCCATTGAAGTTAATTTTATACTCACCTTCATGTTGTGCTAGCTCATTACCAAAGTTATAATAGGTCGTTACTACTGGAAATCTTTTATCTTGACCATTTAGGGACAACATTATAGATAGTATCTCCATCATTAAAATACGCTATTACCCCTGCAGCTCCATGTTTTTTAGCTATTTTCACCTTATCTTCGAAGCTATTTTCACCACGTTGAACTAAGGCAATTTTACCTGTTAAATCTTTACCTTCATAGTTTTCTTCTTTCCCAACCCCTACATAAACATAGTCATAGTCTTTATTCTCAAATAGTTTTAGAATATGTGAAGATAGGAACATTACCATTATTGAAAGCTACACTACCTAACAATTGAGCAACTGTAGCAATCTCTCTATTTAGTACACTATTACTAATATTAGCTACAGAAATAGCATCATCAGATACCGATGGACGTCCTACTGTTCCGTAGTCCGGATTTACCGCACGTGGTGTAATATAATCAAAACCACCTTTAGAGAAGTAAGCATTGTTACCGGCAGCAGCTACGATATTTACTCCAGCCTTTTTAGCTACTTCTAATGCGCTAATTAAACCATCCCCAACTTCCATTACAGAACCAGCTGGTGACCCTAAACTTAAATTAATAGTATCAGCACCTAATTTAATAGCATCCTCAATAGCTTTAGTATAAATATAAGATTCTGTTCCTGCGTTTTTAGACTCTGAGAATACACGCATAAATATTAATTGCGCTTCTGGAGCTACACCTGTAATATAGTCACCTGTTCCACTTTTTCTCTTTAGGATTACCTACCGCAGTACCAGCAACGTGCATCCCATGTGATTTGAATCCACTTTGTTTAATATCATTGTTCCAATCATTATAGTTGAAAGCAAACGGTAATTTATCACTATACCACTTACCATAGTCTATCCCCGCTTCTTTCATCGCTTTTTTTCAGCATCTTCTTTTTGTTTTTATACTTAGACTGGGAGTTATCTGTTAATCTTAGAACAGGATGATTGGGATCAAGTCCTGAATCAAGTACCCGCTATTACTCTTCCTTGTCCTCGAAACCTTTATCCCACAGTGGTTGGATGTTAATAAGATTGTAACTATCTAGAGCCTTAGAGAAGTCATTTACCTCTTCTTTTTTTGTTTCAACTTCATTAGTTATCGTTTCTGGTTTTTGTAAGCAACACTTAATTCAACACTATCAACAAAGTTCATTGCTTGAATTTTTTTAGCATCCTCATATGTAGTTTCTAAAGCAAATCCATTTAAAAGTGTATCATATTCAAATAGTTTTTCATAATTCACACCTTTTTTTCTTTTTATTTCTTTTTAAGGCTTTTTCACGAGGTTCTTTTTGTGCTAGCTTCACGTTTTTCAACCCTTCGGCTGTTTTTAAATCGTCAGGATTTACCTTATCCTCTTTTAATTTAACGATTATTTTCACCTTATCATTATTGTTAAATTTTTGCTCATCCGCCTTAGAAACATTAGACAACGCGTGTTCCTTTGGATTATTTTGTGCATAAATAAATTTTGAATTAGTATTATTAGTTAATAAATTAACATTCCCCACTAGTAAAGATAAACTGACTACACTTACTACTGGCTTCTTTGGAAATTTCATGTTAATAACTCCTCCTGGTTTTTTTAGAAATAATATCTATATTTTTAACTTAAATAATCAGAAAAAAATCAATCCAATATTCAGAAATAGGCTATTAAAAAAATGTACTAATTTACCTTCTATTAGGAAAAATTAGTTATTTAGTTATACACAAAATTTAATATCAGTTGTTTTTATCTTATAAAAATACAAAAAAAGACGACTAATTGTCGTCTTAATTAAACTAAACTTTTTTCGTTTTTGTAAAAGAAATGAATAGTCGCTATTAAACATCCAAGCCCTACTATATATAGTAGCTGTGGAGCAACTAATGGAGCAAAGTGGTTTTTTTAAAAATAAATATATTAACAAAACACACCAACGATAGCCACAAAGCTTAGTACTCCCTAATAATACTACTTTATATTTATTTAGAGGTAAACTAACTTTTGCTACCATACATAGCCCATTAATAAGCGCTAGTACAAAAGCAAATAAACTTCATTTGTGCTTGGTTATCTATTACAATATTTGTCAGTAGAACACTCGCTACCAACACACCACCACCAATAGCGGCATTCGTTAAAATATCTCTCATAAAGTTATTACTTACTTTTTCTTTATTCGATTCAAACGTTAGGAAGAACGATGGAACTCCTATTGTTATAGCTGAAATAATAGTAAATTGAATAGGAATAAATGCAAATTCAAAAGGCAAATAATACACTTATCACCGCAAATACTATCGAGAAGAATGTTTTTTTGTTAAAAAAATAGCGATGCTACTTTTTTTGAATATTGTTAATTACACGACGACCTTCCATTAAAATATCATAAAATACTGCAAAGTCATTTGTTAAAAATACAATATTAGAAACACTCTTAGCGGCACTAGTTGCACCATTCATCGCAAAACTAATATCAGCTTTTTTCAGCGCTAGCACGTCATTAACTACCGTCTCCACTCATCGCAACTGTTTTTTTCCATTTTTTTGTAGAATCTCTACCATGTGTTGTTTTTTTGATCTGGTGTTACTCGACCAAAAAAATATCATTTTCTAATACTACAGACTCAAAGTTTTCTTCTGTTACTTTCGTCATATCTACAGCACGAGCATCTTCTTTAAACCCTGCTTTTTTAGCTACCCCAAGAACTGCAATGTGATTGTCTCCACTTATTATTTTTACAGCCACTCCTTGTGATTCAAAAATACTTAAATGTCTCTTTTGTATTAGCCTTGATTTCGTCAGAAAGTACTACATGACCAATCAACTTCATGTTTGATGGAGTAGTTACTTTTTCATCAGTATAAGCCAGCGATAATATTCTATAACCTTGTTGTTTCATGCTCTCATAGTATTCCGTCATACCTTCTTCAAATCCTAAAAATTCATAAGCCCCAAAGAAATATGTACCACCTTCTTTTAATTGAATGTATGAATATTTATTTTTACTAGAAAATGCACCAATCTCGTCAACATCCCATTTTTTCTCACAAGTTAAATGATTTTTTAAAGCTCTTGATGTGGCATTCTCATCTTCAAAATATGCTAAATAACTAGATAATTCGCTAGCTACTTTTTCATCAATCTCGACTACATTCATGTTACCTGTAGTTATTGTTCCTGTTTTATCAAAACAAAGCACATCTACACGTGCAAGAGTTTCTACACAGTATAGTTCTTGCACTAGAACTTTTTTCTTAGCTAGTTTCATCGCAGCAACCGCTAAAGACACACTTACAAGCAGAATTAACCCTTCTGGTATCATACCTACTAATGCACCTGCACTACGTAAAACTATATCTGTATAGCCACGCCCTAGACTAGCACCTCTAACATAAAGCATAATAGCAACTGGAACTAATAGTACTGATATTACTTTCAGGATTTTATCCATATAGTCTCTTAGTTTTGATGGATATTTTTTAAATTCTTTTGTGCTTTTAGCTAGTTTATTAATATAGCTATCCCCACCAACAGCGGTAACTTTTACTAGACAACTACCACTTACTACGTTACTACCACTCATAAGTTCGTTACCTGTAGTTTTGTAAATATTATCACTTTCTCCAGTTAGTAACGATTCATCAACCTCAATACTACCTTCGATTATCTCAGCATCTACAGGCACTTGGTCTCCTAGATTTAGATGAAGATACTCACCTAAAACTATTTCTTCCGAATCAACTTCTATTATTTCATTATCACGATTTACGCGATATTTATTTCGCCCTAATAAACTTAATTCTTCTAAAGCATTTTTAGATCTAACTTCTTGATAAATACCTATAGCTGTATTTATTGCGATAACACCTAAAAATAACATATTTTCAAATCTTAACGTTGTAGCGATAAAAGCAGCTAATACCAAGTTCATCGCATTAAAGAACGTGAAGATATTAGAAAATATTATTTCTTTTGTTGTTTTATAAGGCTTTATAACACTAATATTTTTCTTAGCATTCTTAACCTCTTCACTTGTCAAATACTTCATTTTTCCTCCAAATAATCACTATATATTTTTATTTCAAAAATAGTAGATTAATAACAATTATACCATAAAATATATTGTATAGCTTTAAACTTAACTGAAGTTAATTTTCCTCGGAAATATATTATTTTTAAAACATAAAAAAACCAGATTTGAATTAATTTCAAACCTGGCCTTCATATTATTCTTCTATATCTTTGTTATCAGTATCATCAGTAGACTCTACATAAATCTCTGGTCCTGATTCTTTTTCTTTAGCTAAACGAGCTTGTTCTTCATAGTATTTTTTATTAACTATTTTATCAAGTTGTTCTGCTTCTCTTTCGTCTAACTCTTTTTGGCATTTTTACCAAATTGGTAAAGAGCAACAATTTCTTTTTCTATCAATTGTTTCAACTTTCATAAGAGTTTGAGCGATAAGTTCTAACTGATCTCTGTGAGTTTCAATGATGTGTAACACTTTAGAGTAACATTCATTAATAATTTTACGTACTTCTTTATCGATTTCTTTCAGCATTTCTTCTGAATAGTTACCAATACTTGATAATTGACGTCCACCATATGGATCGTGGAATGGAGCTTGCATTGGCCCTACAACATCACTCATACCGTACTCTGTAACCATTGCACGTGCGATTGCAGTTACACGTTCAAAGTCATTGTGAGCTCCCAGTAGAAACTTCATTAAAGAAGATTTGTTCTGCTGCACGTCCACCTAATAGACCACAAATTTTATCAATTAAATCTGTACGAGTTTGGAAGTATTTCTCTTCTTCTGGAATCATCAGGTTATATCCACCTGCATCCCCACGAGGAATAATAGTAACTTTTTGTACTTTATCCGCACTATCAAGAACCATACCTACAATAGCATGTCCAGCTTCGTGGTAGGCTACTAAACGTTTTTCTCTTGGAGTATAAACTCTACTACGTTTAGCTGGACCACCGATTACTCTGTCCATAGCTTCATCTAAATCAGATTTTTCAATTGCATTTTTGTTTTCACGTGCCGCTAAAAGTGCTGCTTCATTTAGTATGTTAGCAAGGTCAGCCCCAGAGAACCCTGGAGTTTTTTCAGCTAATGAACGAAGCTCAACATCTTTAGCAAGCGGTTTGTTTTTAGCGTGTACTTTAAGAATTGCTTCACGACCTTTTACGTCTGGAGTAGAAACTTTGATTTGTCTATCAAAACGTCCAGGTCTTCTAAGTGCGTTATCTAATACATCAGCACGGTTTGTCGCTGCAATTACGATAATACCTTTTTCACCATCGAATCCATCCATTTCAACAAGAAGTTGGTTAAGAGTTTGTTCACGTTCGTCGTTTCCTCCACCTACTCCACTACCACGTTTACGTCCGACAGCATCGATTTCATCGATAAAGATAATACATGGTGCATTTTTTTCAGCTTCTTTGAATAAATCACGAACACGGCTAGCACCAACCCCTACGAACATCTCAACGAAATCAGATCCTGAGATTGAGAAGAATGGAACTTTTGCTTCTCCAGCAACTGCACGGGCTAACAAAGTTTTCCCTGTTCCCGGAGGACCCTCTAGTAACACACCTTTAGGTATTTTTAGCACCCATCTTAGTGAATTTACGGTGATCTTTTTAAGAATTCAACCATCTCTGCAAGTTCTTGTTTTTCTTCATCAGCTCCCGCTACATCGTTAAATGTAACAGTACCTTCACCTGCATCAATTTTCTTAGCTTTTGATTTTTGGAAGCTCATTACTTTGCCTCCACCGCCACCTTGCATTTGTGACATAAAGTAGAACAGTAACCCCATCATTAAGATAAATGGTACGATGTTCCCTAAGAACGAAAAGAATTGCTCCAGTTTTTTTCTGCAGCCTTTATATTCTACTACATTAAGTTTTTCCATCTTTTTGCTTTTTTTCATTAATTTGCTTTTTTTGGATTTCATTATCAGATGCTGGAACTAATGATTCAAAAATTCTTTTTCACCATCTGTTAAAAACCCCTTTTTACATTATAGTTTTTCATCTTTTCTTTGTAGACTAATTTCTTTAATCTTGTCTTCATTTATATTCTTAACAAGTTTTTGAGTAGTCTAGTTTTTTTCTGTTGTCCCAGGTAAGTCTTGCTGCCAATAAGCAAATACTCCCAATGCTATAACAATAAGGGCAAGCATGCTAAGAATAGAATTTTGTCTTTTTCCCATTATTCATATAGACTAACTACCTCCTAATTTATTTTTCTAAAAAGTATCTTATTTTACCATATTTGACCTTAAATATGATTAAAAGTTTTCGACTTTTTTTGACTAAAATTTTAATTATTTTTTTAATATTATTTAAAATCTATATTTTATGAATAGATTTCTTCTTTTTAAAAACACCTACATATGGCGTATTTCTGTATCTTTCTTCATAGTCTAATCCAAATCCAACTACGAAAGCTTTTTGGACAAATTAATCCCGATATAATCCGGTTCAACATCAACGATACGAGCTTCTGGTTTATCTAGTAATGAAGCACAAGTTACAGACGCTACTTTTTCTTTCTAATAAGTTTTTCGATAAGTGCTTTTTAAAGTTCTACCTGTATCAACAATATCCTCAACTATAATTACATCACGTCCAGCGATATCCATACCTACGTCTTTTTTTAATTATTATAGTACCTGTAGATTCAGTTCCACCGTGGTAACTAGATACATCTATAAAATCTGTAACAACATGAATATCAATATGTTTCATAAGTTCTGCCATAAAAGGTAATGCACCTTTTTAAAGTACAAATTAAAACAGGCTCTTTATCTTTATAGTCCTCTTCTATTTGTTTAGCAACTCGTTTTACTTGCTTCAACTATTTCCTCATGAGTAAATAAAACTTTCTCAATGTCTTTGTAATATATTTTTCCACTGTCTTATCCTTTCATTTTTATATAATAATCATAAATTTTTATTTTCTATTGACTTTTTGTTCCAATACCTAAAAACACCAAGAACTTCGCCCTTATTATTTCTTATTACAGGCAAAGTATCTCTTAATTCTTTCGGCACCTTTCTCATCAATGAAAATACGGGAAAGTTTTTTTATTTATTTCTCCTCGACGCACTCTATCCCCTTCTTTTTTTATTGTAACAAGAAGAGGTAACTCAGATTTGTTAAAAGCCAATTTCTGAATCTTTAGCATCTGTAGATATTATAAATTTATTTTTGATAAAATTCATAAACACTATTTTTCACAAATTTTATCGATAATTATTTCTATCTTATCATTATAACACTTTTTTTCAATTTTATGAATATATAAAGTTTCATATTGACTAATAATTTTTTTAAATTATTTTTTTCAAATCATAACTTTTTATTACCTGAATTTTTTTCTTTAAAGACGAAACAACGTCAAAAAAATCGCCTTTTTGCTTAATATCAAAAAAACACCTAATTCATCAGTAATTAAGTCTTTTTAATAAGAAATACATTTCTTCTTCATTAAGCTCTAAAAAAATTTATCTTTAACTAAACTTATTTTATCTTCGTCTCTAGAAAAAAATATAATTATCTTTATTTGATAATATTGCTTTTTTTAGATTATTATTTATATTTTTGATAATAATTAGCAAAATTAATCAAATTATCAAAACTACCACTATTAATATCATTAAGCAGTGGCACAATATTATGTCTAATATTATTTCTTGTATAGTCTGTATCAAAGTTAGTCGCATCTACATAATAATGCAGATTTTTTTCTTTTGCATACTCCTCTAGCTCAGCTTTTAAACTATTAAGCAGCGGGCGATAAATAGTTAAACCAGCCATTTCAATCTCTTCGCAAATAGCTAATGAATGATCAATACTACGACCAGTTAATAACCTCATTAATATATTTTCTACTTGGTCATTTTTATGATGGGCGGTTAAGAGTTTAGTTACACCTTCTAATTTTGCCATCTTATTAAACGCTTGATAGCGTAATTCTCTTGCAAGCATTTCCTCTGAAGTGTGACTATCACGCTCTATATCTGACATATTAAGTTCTTCTTTATAAAACTTAACATCAAAATCTTTAACAAACTTCTCTACGAATTCCGCTTCTTCATACGACTCCTCGCGTAAACCATGATTAATATGAAAAACTACTAGCTCTTTATAACTATCTTTATACTCAGTTACTAATAAATGAAATAATACTATAGAATCTACTCCACCTGATAAAAGCAATAGCTATTTTATCCTCTTTATTCCACAAAGTATTAGTTTTTCATCTAAATATCCTTCCTCACTAAGACTTTTTCTTCACATTATCATATTTTTTTATAAGCAGACTTTGTAGTCGATATAATATTATCTAAAAAGCCTTCTGGTACTTTTGGTAATTCTTTTTTCTCGACTACTTCTTCTGAAACTTCTGTAATATTAGATTTTTTACCACGGCCTACAGATATTTTCATATTACCGATATATTGTAATTTTTTTAAGTCTTTTATTGTTTTTGTTTCTTGTTTTTGGGGTAATTCTTCTTGTTGTTTTTTGTCTTCTTTAGGAGGTGCCTTTACTTCTTTAGCTTTGACTTCTTTCTTTGCTTGTTGTTTTTTAGGTTTTTTCTGCGGTTTTTCTTTGCTCTTTTCTTTATTTTCTTGAGGAGACTCTTTTTTCTCTTCCTTTTGAGTTAGAATAATACTATCTTCTTTTTTACTCTTAACTTTCGCCTTAATTACATATCCTTTAGAGAATATATCTGATAATTTTTTCTTCTTACCAATATGCATATTTTCTTTCGGTAGAAAAGCTGTTGTTCCACCATCTAACACTATATAAAGTCCATTACTTACTACTTCTCTTACTTTTCCTACTACTTCTTCCATTTAATCACCCCTTTACTCTTCGGCTTTTACTCATGACAATATTATAGCATATTAAGGCGATAAACTCCTTATATTTTTATTATCTTCTGGAAAATTAAAAAGAATGAAAAGGATTTTTTTCATTAATCCTCTCATTCTTTTTATTCATATTCTATTTTTATTTTTAAAAATTTTTTTCAAAACTATTCCAAACGTGGTTAAGTTATGTAATAATGCTAATAAATTAGGTGATAGAACATTTACAAGCCCTAAAAATATCAATGAACTATTTATAGTAACTGTACCTTTGACATTACTACTCATTTGAGCACGAAGTTTTTTAGAAACATCAGACAACAATAGTAATGAATTAAGAGAATCTGATTGTAAAACTACATCGCTTATCTGTTTTGATAGATCAGCACTTTCGTTCATAACAATACTAATGTCACTTTCTGATAATGCTGCTGAATCATTCAGTCCATCACCAATCATTAACACACGACGTCCTTGTTCTTTTTCTTTTCTTATATATTCAAACTTTGTTACAGGTGTCATATTAGTATATACTTCATCAAATGTTATATCTTTTAAGATTTTATTGGTTCTAACGTCGTTATCTCCAGTCAATAAGACAACCTTTTTCCCTTTATTTCTAAGTTCAGCTAGCACGGAGTTTGCTTCATTCCTAAGTGGAATATCTATACAAAATATAGAAATCAATTTCCCTTTGTACCCTAAGAATAGCAAATTGTATTGCTCTTGTTTTTCAGCTATAATTCGCTCTTGGTCAACTGTAACTAGAATATTCTCATCTTTTATCAACTGACTACTTCCTATAACAACCTTTTCTCCATCAATATGTGAAACAATACCTCTAGAGGCAATATGGTATAGTTCTGTGTGCATTTCCTCGTGTTCAATACCATCTTCTTCGGCTTTACTAACAACTGCACTAGCGATAGGGTGATAAATATGTTCTTCTAAACAAGCTCCTATTTTTACAACTTCCTCATATGAATATTCATAAAATGGTAGTACCTCTCGAATATACGGTCTTGATACAGTTATTGTTCCTGTTTTATCAAAAACAAAAGTATCTATGTCTCCATATTTATCAAGCGTTACTGAGTTTTTTACCACTATTTTTTTATCTATTAAATTTTTTATAGTAGTGAGGTAAGCAACAGGTGTAGATAACTTCAAAGCACAAGAATAATCTACTAATAGAAACGAAATTGCTTTTAGCAAACGATCTTGTAAAAGATATGTCAGTCCCATCGCTATAAAGTTGTATTTTTACGATACTATCAGCCAATTTTTATATACTTATAGTGGTATGTATCTTCACGATTTTCTGACTCTTTCATCAATTGAATAAGATGATAGATTCGACCATTAACCTGCGGATTTTCTACCTTAAGTTTAATTTCCCCATGAACAACTATAGTATTGGAATAAACTTTATCACCAATTTTTTTGGTTACCGGAAAACTTTCTCCTGTCAATGAACTCTCATCAATACTTGCTCCGCCTCCAGTAACAATACCATCGAAATAAAATTTCATTTCCCTCAGAAATTAAAATAACATCGTCTTTTTTCACCTCTGAGCTAGGTATTTTTCTATTACCTTCATCTTCTACAAGCCAAACTTCTTTATCAAACGAAATCAAACTTTTCTCTAGTTCTTTTACAGATTTCTTCTCCGACCAATTATTTAAAGACTCCCCTAATTCTAAAATAAACATAATCGAACTAGCTGTTTCACGCGCTCCTGTTACTAATGAAACAAAAATCGCCGTTGAATCAAGCGTCTCCATTGTAACTTGTTTTTTAGCTAATAATTTTAACGTATCTCTAAAATATTTAGACGCCTTCCACCATATATAAACTGTTCTTAATGGGAGTGGAATAAATAATTTTGATACTGTTCGCCAAAATACCGCATCCGCTATTATCGTATAAGGTGTTTCCTCAGCTTTTAAAACTGGATTTTCGTAACAATCTCTAATTTGCTCTACATCTATAAGTTCTAAAAATTTCTTTAGACACTCATTTTGATTAGTTTTGAAAATAACAGCAAAAGTATATTCATCTTGATAAAACTCTACTTTGTTTATGCTTTGAATCTTTTTCGCTTGTTTTTTAAAATATGCTTTTACATCTGGCGTTAGGCGAAAATTCGCTCTAATTCTCGCTCTCCCGCTCGATAGATGCAATATTTTAAATTCCATATTATTTTTCCTCTAATTCTAATAAATTACTTTCTTTCTTCTCTTTATCATATAAATCTTTAGCATCTGCAACTACATCGTCAGCATGTTGCTTAATATTAGAAATAGTTCCTTCTACTTCATCTTTTGCTTTATATAATTTTGATAAAACTACTGAATAACCTTTTTTAGCATCTTTGCTTGATAATAATTTAAGCCCTACTGTTCCAAAAAGCTACTCCTCCTGCAAAAAAACTCCTGGTGTTTTTTTAATGTTGCTTTAGCAACTTTTCAATAATTTAATTGACATATTTAAATCCTCCTTTTTTTATATTTTTGCTATAGCTAAATTATAACACCTTGAATATTATATGTAAATTAATCAACAATCTCATTCTAATACTATAATTTAATGAACCTAAAAGATTATTTATGTTATAATAACTATGTTAAAGAATAATAAAGTAATTATAACGCAAATATGATTATATCGGTTATTTTTTTAAGCCACTAAACAATTAGATTAACAAGTAAGGAGCAACTTATGATTTACATTATCGGTCTTGGACCTAACAATAGTTCAAATATTAAAGAAAAATATAAAAACCTATTACTAGAAACAATAAAACTGCCAAAATTATCGCTCGTACAAAAGAACATCCCGCAATTTCTTTTTTAGAAAGTAATAATATCCCTTTTGAAACTTGCGATAGGTTTTATACAGAAAATGAGAATTTCGAAAATACTTATAATAGTATTACTAATTATATTTTAGAACAAGCTAACTCACAAGATGTTATGTATCTAGTTCCTGGTCATCCTATGGTTGCTGAACTGACTACTCAACTACTTATTAAAAGTGGCAAAGATATTAAAATCATCGGTGGAGAGAGCTTCTTAGATTCTTGTTTTAATGCGGCTAAGTTCGACCCTGTAGAAGGCTTCACCCTGTCTGACGCAACAAACCTAGATAGTTTAAAACAAATCAATCCATTAAATCATAATTTAATTACACAATGTTATGATGATTTAACAGCGGCTAATGTTTCTGATGAACTATTTGCTTTCTATCCATTTGACCATGAAGTGACAGTAATCGAGCAAGCTGGGGATGACAATGAAAAAATCTATACTTCTCCGCTTAATGAACTTTCAGCTACTGTAGGTGAGGAAGTTAATAATCTACGCGCATTATATATTCCGCCATTAAATAATATAAGCTACAATATTAAGTCATATACTAAGGAATTTGATGAAAATGTAGAAATTACAGAAAGTGATTTAATTCAAAAATTAGAACTACTAACTAAAGAGCTAAAAGATAACTCAGAAAAAGCTGAAGACTATACTCTTGATAACGCCAAAATACTAGCTAAGATTATTAATACAACCCTTGATTTCACTATTGCTTGCGATAACTTTTACGAATTAAACGATATAATAATCAATATGAAAGAAGATCGCGACAATGGATAAGGTACTTGCGTTTAGTAAAAAGTTATTAAAAGAAGTTATCGATAAAAACTCTATAGTTGTTGATGCTACAGCGGGAAATGGTAATGATACATTATTTTTAGCGAAAACTTCAGCGAAAAAGGTATTCGCATTCGATGTCCAAAATCAAGCTATAACTAATACTAATGACTTATTAGAAAAAAATAATTTCGCTGATAAGTGCGAGGTTATCCTTGATTCTCATGAAAATTTTGATAAATATATCGAAGAAAATATTCAAGCGGTAGTTTTTAACTTAGGATATCTACCAAATGCCGATCATACTATTACTACACAAGCGGAAACTACATTAAATACAATAAATAAGTTTATCACTAGATTAAATGTAGGTGGGCGTATCGTTATAGTCGTCTATTGGGGGACATGAAAATGGCAAGGTTGAAAAAAAGAAGCTCTCCTAAAAGAGCTGAGTAAACTGGACCAAAAAGAGATAGAAGTATTAGTATATCAGTTTATCAATCAAAAAAATAATGCACCTTTTATTATTGCCTTAGAAAAAAAGAAAAGGATATTTTTATGCGAGAAATAGAAATAGAATTTAAAAACTTATTAACTGAAGTTGAATATAATAATCTATACACTTCATTAAAATTTAGAAGATAAACCACAAATAATTAAATAAAGAAATCTTTTATTATGATGATGCTAATGAGAGCCTAAAAAGCTAACTCAGCACTTAGAATTCGCTACACTAATAATAAAGACGAAATGACTTTAAAAAAATAAAAGGTTCTAAACAAAATGTAGAGATAAATATACCTCTAGATGAGTCTTTTCCTAAAGAGCCAACCGCACTTCCAATAGTACCTAATGAAATAATAGAGGAATTAGAAAATATCAATGTTCAAATAAAAACTCCTATGCTTACTCAAAAAATCGAAACTATAAGATATGAACTACCTTATAAAAGTGGCTTGTTAGTTGTTGATAAAACAACATTTTTAAACGATATAGTCGACTATGAACTTGAGTTTGAAGCAAAAGACTACAACATTGGTTTAGAAGAGTTTAAGACGTTATTAAGTGAGTTTAATATCGAAGAAAGAAAAGCTAAACCAAAAATAGCACGAGCTATGGAATATAGTAAGAAACAATTCTAACAACTAAATTTAAGAAAAATAAAGAGCCTCAAATATAGATTTTCTATATTTGAGACTTTTTTTATTATAATCTTTGTCTAGCATCTAAACTACGTCTTAAAGCTCCACCTATAGAGTTAATGCATAATACAATAACTAAAATAGCTAGGGCTGCTGGTAGCCAAATGTACATTTTATTTACAAGTACGTCTGCGTCTTTTGCATATGATAACATAGTACCTATACTTGGTGTTCCTGCAGGAAGCCCAAATCCAAGATATGTTAAACCTACCTCAATACCCATATTAGCCGCTAATGATAATGTAGCTTCTACAACGATAATAGAACTAATGTTTGGTAAGATACCTTTTAACATAATTTTCCAATCAGGTGTTCCCATTGTCTTTTGATGCAAGAACATAGTCACGACGAGATTCAGATAATGCTTTACTACGTACAAGACGCGTAGAACTCATCCAAGCGAATGCTGATAAGATAAAGATAAATAATCCAATACCATAATCACGTTTAATACTTACGAATACGATAATAACCATAAGAACTGGGATAATTACCATAAAGTCTACAAAACGCATAACAAAGTTATCAACACGACCACCATAGTAAGCAATAACTAATCCAACCATAGTACCAAAAGTAATAGTTATAAATGTTACCGCAACGGCGATAAGGATTGAGTTAAGCATCCCCATCATTAGCCATCCAAATACTGAGTGACCACCTACGTCAGTACCAAGTAAGAATCCATCTTCACCTGGTTTTAAGAAAATATTTAATAAATCTACATCAAAATATGATTTATAATCACCACTTATACGAATATAAATGTTAAATATTATTACGAATACTAAGATAGCACTTAGTGTTATTAAAGCTGCAAATGCACCTTTGTCTTTTTTAAATTCACGAGCCACAACTGAAAAACCAGACGGAGTTTTAGTTGTAACTTTTTCTTCTTTTGCTTTTGTCATTGTTCAACTTCCTCCTAATCTAATTTAATACGTGGGTCAACGATTGCCATAATAATATCACTCAACATACTACCTACTAGAGTTAAGAAACCTGAGAATAACATAAGTGTTGTTACAACACTATAGTCTCTATCTTGAATACTTTGGTAGAATAGTTGTCCCATTCCTGGATATCCGAAAATTGTTTCTACGAAGATACCACCACTGAAAAGTCCAGTAATAGAGAATCCGAAGAATGCTGCAATCGGTAAAATAGAGTTTCTAAAGATATGTCCTGAGTAAACTTTTTTAACAGGTACACCTTTAGCTCGAGCTGTTTTTACATAGTCACTTTGTTTTGCATCAATAACTTCATTACGTAAGTATTGAACTGTTGATACCGTTGATAATAACGCTAAACAAATACCAGGTAAAATCAAGTGCTGGAGTTTATTGATATAATATGTAAATGTTCCTGGATCTAAGTTTACATCAACTGATCCACTTGTTGGGAACCATCCTAATCCAAATCCAAACACCGCAATCATAAATAAGTATAATACGAATGATGGGATAGCTAGGAAGAAGAAGTTGTAGAAGTTAACAAACTTATCAAATTTAGAACCATTATAACGACCAGCGTACATTCCCATAGGAATAGCAACAGCGTACATTAACACTGCAGTGAATAATGATAAGTTGAATGTGTTGAAAATTCTTTCTCCTAAAAGTGTTCCAACTGATTTACCAGTAGTATAACTTAGTCCAAAGTTTCCGTGGAAGAAATTAGAAAGCCATGTTAAATATTGTTTATACCATGGTTCATAGAATCCACTTGCACGACGAATCGACTCAATTTGTTCTTGAGAAATTTTTGGATTTTCTGCAAGACCACCGAAAGGATCCCCAGGCATTAATTTCGCAAGACCGAATACCAGAATACTAAGGATGAATAATTGTGGTATCATTACTAAAACACGTTTTAAAACTACTTTCCACATTATGCTTCTCCTCCTTTCATGGCAACGTAGTGAGTATCCGTTAATTTTTTAAGTGGATAAACTCTTCCTTCTTTATCGAAATAATCATTATAGTTTTTCTTCATATTCTTTTTTTCGACAGCTTTTTCTTATTTTTAATAACTTCTTTTTGCTTTATCTAAGTTAGTACTTGGAATAGCTGCGATAAGACGTTTTGTATAAATATGTTGCGGATTATTGTAAATATCTTCACGTGTTCCACGTTCTACAATACGTCCTCGATACATAATGTAAATATAATCACACATATGTTTAACAACACCTAAATCATGTGAAATAAATAGGTAACTTATATTAAATTCTCTTTGAATCTTTTTTTCATAAAGTTAAGCACTTGCGCTTGAACTGATAAGTCAAGAGCTGATACAGGTTCGTCCGCAACGATTAATCGAGGATTACATGCAATAGCACGTGCAACACCAATACGTTGACGTTGACCTCCAGAGAATTCAAATGGGTATTTATACAATGATTCTTCACCCATACCTACAATATTTAGAAGTTCTAAAAACACGTTTTTCTAGTATCTTCTTCTGAAAGATTTCTCAAAAATTGATAATAGGTTCAGAAATAATGTCAATAATACGTTTTTTTAGGGATTCAAACTAGACATTGCATCTTGGAAAATCATTTGAACATCACGATTATATTTAAGTTTTTTTACGAGCTGATTTTTTTGAGTAACATCTTCGTCTTTATAGATAATGTGTCCATCAGTTGCTTTTCTCAAGACCTAGAACAACTTTTACCAACTGTTGTTTTTACCACTACCACTCTCTCCAATAAGACCATAAGTCTTACCTGCTTCAATTTCAATATCAACACCGTCTACTGCATGTACGTAGTCTTTTATTGTATTGAAAAATCCACCACGAATGGGATAGTGAACTTTTAGATTTTCAACTTTAAGCATTAGTTCTCCTCTCCTTCAAAAAAATAAAAGTTTTTCATAACATGTACATCTTACGTGATGACCCTTCTTCTACCTCATGTAAAGTAGGTTCTTCTTCATGGTGATGTTTTTCAACCCAAGGTATTCTATCCGCAAAACGGCATCCTTTTCTATCAAGATCTTTAATAGAAGGTACCATACCTTGAATTACATATAAATCATCATCGTTTTCTTCTCCATCAAATTGTGGAATACTTCTTAATAAACTACGTGTATATGGGTGTTGTGGATTTTTAAATATTTGCTCTGCAGTACCAAGTTCCACTACTTCACCAGCATATAACACCGCTACTCTATCCGCCATCTCAGCTACAACACCAAGGTCGTGAGTGATTAGGATGATTCCAGCATGCATTTCATCTTGTAATCCTTTAATAAGGTCAAGAATTTGCGCTTGGATAGTAACATCTAGCGCAGTTGTAGGTTCATCCGCGATAAGAACGCTAGGTTTACAACTCATAGCCATCGCTATCATAACACGTTGACGCATACCACCAGAAAGTTCATGTGGATATTGTTTAGCGCAACGCTCTGGGTTAGGAATACCAACTTGTGTTAATAATTCGATAACACGTGCACTACGTTCTTCAGCACTTAGTTTTGTATGATAAATTAGTGCCTCTTCAATTTGTTTTCCAATTCTGTGTAGTGGGTTTAATGATGAAAGTGGGTCTTGAAATATCATTCCAATATCCTTTGTTCTAATTTCATTCATTTCATCTTCGCTAAGATCTAATAAGTTCTTTCCATTAAAGATAACTTCACCAGTAGATTTCGTTAAATTCTCATTGTGAAGTCTCATAATTGTAGTTGCTAAAGTTGATTTACCACAACCACTCTCTCCTACTATAGCAAGCACTTCATTTCTATAAAGATCTAAGCTAACTTTATCAACAGCATTGAAGTAATCATCTTTAATTCTAAATGCTGTTTCTAGATTTTTAATCTCTAATAGCTTTTCCATTCGCTAAACTCCTTCCAAAAATAACCAGTATTTACTATATAAATACTTTCCATTAAGACATCCATTTATTTTTAATATTGCCATAAAACTAAACAATTCGATAATTATGTATAATCTCTTTGTTTATATTGCTCTAAAAATAAAAATAACATATTAATATCTTATAAGATTTTTTTCGATAAAATGCAATAAAAAAATTAAAAATTTCAGTCAAAAAAACTAGAATTTTCTGAAAATTTAAGAGTAAACGTTTTTCTTTTTTTGAGAAAATTATGGCCTAATTATTAGATATCTTTGAAATATTGTCTATACATCTCAACTTCTAATATTTTTATGTTTTTTATTCTAAACGACTAAAAAAAAATAGCTATTTTTTATAAAAATACACTTAGTATTTCTTAAAAATAGCTATCATTTTTATTCGTAAATCAAACTAGATATACTTTTTAACAATCAACTAATAATCATTTTCTTTCTATAATTATTATATTTCAAGTAATTTTTGTAGGGATTACTGGATCTGTATCCATTATTACTATTTTATTATTACATTCAATAGTAGTATTTTCTTCTAATACACAATCAATATCCTTATTTTTAAGCGTCATATCCGCAGACATTCTAGCAAGCTCTTTTGTATTATTTTGCTCACTTAGGTGAGCTAAAAAGACATTTTTAGTATTATCCCCTACTATCTTAGTTAAATAATTGGCAGAATCGTTATTTGATAAATGCCCCTTATCTGATAAAATACGTTGTTTTGTGACCCATGGATATGGTCCACTTAACAGGACATTTTCTTCATGGTTACTTTCATATACTATTGTATGCGAATCTTTTACATAATCTATCATCTTATCAGATACATATCCTGTATCTGTAAGAATACTCACTCTCTTACCTTCGCACTCAAAAGTGTAAAACTGCGGGTTGGCAGCATCATGACTCACCCCAAAACTATTGACGACTACATCATCAAAAATTTTACTTTCCTCTTTTTCAAAGTGAAATTTAAGATCAGTTTTTATCTCGCCAACTTTCTGCATGTTATCCCAAGTTAACTTGTTCGCATAAACTGGAATATTATATTTACGTGCAAGTACACCAATACCTTTTATGTGATCTATATGTTCATGTGTTACAAATATAGCATTAATATCTTTTATATCTCGTTCAATTTGCGCTAAGTTTTCTGTTATTTTTTTGCCAGTTAGTCCTGCATCTACTAAACATTTAAAATCATTATGTTCTAAGTAAATACTATTTCCACTACTGCTACTAGCTAATACCGATAATTTCAAGTTACACCTCCACACTAAAACTTTTACTGCTATATTATATCACTTTTTTTAAGGCAAATTTTAAGATAAAAAAAACTTTAGTTTATCAAAAGTATTCTTTCTATGATTAGTTTATCCATTTTACTTTATAGACACTAGATTTTCGAAGATACCTTCCTTATCATTAAAAAATATCACCAAAGATTATTTCCTTGGTGATATTTATTAATAATATTACTTACTATTCTTTTGCTGATAATGCTGCCATAGTAATGTAGTTGTACGGCTTGTTAAAGTGTGGTAGGAAGAAAATATCTGTAAGAGCAAGTTTTTCGATAGTTACTTTCTCTTGGATAGCTAATGAGAATAAGTGGATTCCCATTGAAATATCTTCTTTAGATGCGATTTGAGCTCCTAAAATTACACGACTATCTTTATCGTATACTATTTTGATTTTTACTTCATGGTTATCATGTTCAATAAATTCTGGTTTTTGTAAGTCTGTGTATTCTGTTACAGCTGCATTATAACCAAAACGTTTTGCTTTTTCTAATGTTAAACCAGTAGATACCATTTTTAGGTCATAGATACAAATACCATTTGAACCTTGAACACCTGCTGATTCAACTACATCTCCATTACCTCCAGCATTTAGAGCTGCAACTAATCCAGTACGAACTGCGTTAGATGCTAAAGCAATGTAGTTAGTGTCTCCAACTGCGTTATCATATACAGTTGCACAATCTCCAATAGCATATACGTCTTTTATACTTGTTTCTTGTTTTTTATTTACTAAGAATGCTCCATTACGGAATAATTCAATTTTCCCATCGCCTAATGCAGTATTCGGACGGAAACCTACAGCTAATACAACCATATCTACATCAAATGTTTCTTTATCTGTAATTAATCTCTCAACTTTTCCATCACCTTCAATAGCTTCTACTTTTTGTCCAAATGCTAATTTAATACCGTGATCTTCTAGATTTTTCTTCATTAAGTCTGAAAATTCAGGATCATAGTATCCAGCAAGACATGTATCTACTATATCTACTACAGTTACTTCTTTTCCTAAACGTTCAAATGCTTCTGCAAGTTCTACACCGATATATCCTGCACCTACAACAGCTACACGTTTGATATCTGGGTTGGCATTAAGTTTATTAATAACTTCCTCAGAGTTTTGGTATAACTTAACGAATTGTAAATTCTCTAATGTAGCTTTAAATTCACGATTTCCTGGTACGATTTCTGCTCCTTTAATTGGAGGTAAGATAGGTGTTGAACCAGTCGCAAATATTAATTTATCGTAACTTTCAACGTGTTTTGTTTTTCCATCTAATAATACGTGTACTTCTTTTTTATCATAATCGACAGATTCAACAGGAGAGTTCATATAAACTTTTGCCCCTGCTTCTTCTAAAGATTCTTTACTAGCATAGAATAATCCTTCTGGACCTGAAATTTGTTTTCCAATCCATAAGGCCATTCCACATCCTAAAAATGAAATATTTGAGTTTTGATCAAAAACTACCACTTCATTTTTATCACCATATGTTGCTAAAATTTTGTTAACACATGCTGTTCCTGCGTGGTTTGCTCCTACTACTACTATTTTACTCATTAATTTGTTCCTCTTTTCATTAAATTTCTGATATCAATTATCATTACCAGTATTTTATATTTATGCAAAATAAAAATCAATTCATCTGCTCATCAAAATAGTAATAAATTTTACTTTTTATCCTGTATTATATATTGTATTTTCTCTGTTATAATAACTATATTATTTTTAAAAAAATCAGTAGTATTATAACCTATTATTAAAATTCCCCTTTAGAAATATTAAAGTGTACTATATTTTTATAAACTTTCTGTTTTTATATAAAATATTTTTTTATCACTATATTATAAAAAAATCTTTGTTGGTAAATTTCAAAAATTTGTTTTCTGTTGTATTTAATTACAAAAAGCATCCTCCTCTTTATATTCACTAATTTTTTTCTTTTTGAATTTTTCTGAAAAAAATATTTAAAAAAATTTTTTTAAAAATACTATTGCTTTTTTTATTTTTAAAACTATGTATAATTAAGTCAACAAAATGAATGGAGGTACTACAAAATGAAACAAACAACAACTTTAAATTCTTGGCAAAACTGGCGTAGATAATGTTGTGTGTATGTTTTTAAAGACGTAGACGCAACTTTTAGTGTACTCTAAAAAAAGTGTCTATGTCGGCTGTAGAAAAAAATTCATTTAAATTTCGAAAAAAAGGCCGTGTAGAGATCTATACGGTCTTTTTCTTTTTGGAGTAAGATAGATTATTAAAAAAATTTTTAAAGACGAAATTACTTGGAGGATAAATAAATGACAAACTTAGAAAACAACTTAGATACATTAAAAGGATATTTCGGAGAATTTGGAGAGCTTTGTTCCTGAAGCAGTACAGAAAGCATTAGATGAATTAGAAGAAGCGTATAATAAATACAAAGATGACGAAGAATTTTTAGCTGAATATGCACACTATTTAAAAGACTATTCAGGCCGTGAAACACCACTTTACTACGCCGAGACATTAACAAAAGAACTTGGTGGAGCTAAAATCTATTTAAAACGTGAAGATTTAAACCACCTTGGCGCACATAAACTTAATAACGTTATTGGACAAATTTTACTAGCTAAACGTATGGGTAAAAAGAAAGTGATCGCTGAAACTGGCGCTGGGCAACACGGTGTTGCTACTGCAGCTGCTGCCGCTAAATTCGGTATGGAATGTGAAATCTACATGGGAGCATTAGATGTTGAACGCCAACGTCTAAATGTATTTAGAATGGAAATGCTTGGAGCAAAAGTACACCCAGCTGAAGAAGGAGAAAAAACTTTAAAAGAAGCTGTTGACGCTGCATTTAAAGCATGGATTGAAAATATTGATGATACTTTCTACGTACTTGGATCAGCAGTTGGTCCACACCCTTACCCAACTATCGTTAAGGACTTCCAAACAGTTATTAGTAAAGAAGCTAAACGTCAAATTCTAGAAAAAGAAGGTCGTTTACCTGACTTGGTTGTGGCTTGTGTTGGTGGTGGATCTAACGCTATCGGTGCTTTCGCAGAGTTTATACCTCATGAAGAAGTTGCTCTTTTAGGTGTAGAAGCTGCTGGACGTGGTTTAAACACAGACCGTCATGCTGCAACACTAACTCTTGGAACTGTCGGTGTATTAGATGGAATGAAAACTTACGCACTATTTAACGAAGATGGTTCTGTTAAACCTGTTTATTCTATTTCTCCAGGTTTAGACTACCCTGGTATTGGACCAGAACACTCATTCCTAAGAGATGCAAAACGTGCAGAATATGTAAGTGCAACTGATGATGAAGCAGTTGATGCACTACTTTACTAACTAGAACAGAAGGAATTATTCCCGCTATCGAAAGTTCTCACGCACTAGCAGAAGTTATCAAACGCGCTCCAAAAATGGATAAAGATAAAGTTATTATCATTAATGTATCTGGTCGTGGAGATAAAGACGTAGCAGCAATCGCTGAATACTTAGAAAATAGAAAATAACCCTCGGGTATGAATATACTTTTAACGTAGAAAAGAGTACAAACCAATTGTTTGTACTCTTTTTGTATATAGAATAATGCTATTTTTTGAATTTTTTGTGTGTTTCTGTGTAGAATAGTAAACCTATAACTGTTAATCCAATTCCCCCTAAAGCTAATCCTGTTTGAGCGATAAGCGTACTTACTAATGTATATACCCCACCTAAAATTGCGATTATTGGAATAATTGGGTATAATGGCACTTTGTAAGGACGTTCTAATTCAGGATCTTTTTTACGTAAGATGATTACCGCAAGGAATGTAGCTGTATAGAAGAACCACATTACAAATACTAGCAAGTCTGTTAACATATCAAAACTTCCTGTTAACATCATGATTCCAGCTAGTACTAATAATAGTAAACCTGCATTTACTGGAATAGAATCTTTATTTAATTTTGTCCAAACATTTCATTGGAATTTGATCACTTTTCGCCATTGCGTAAGGCACACGAATTCCTGCCATTGTAAATCCGTTTATAGCACCGTACACACTTATTAGGATACCGATTGTTAGGATTTTACCACCTAGTCCACCAAATAACTTACCTGCTACTTCACTAGCTACCGTTTGGTTACCAGCAACACGGTCTAATGGTAAACTCATTAGATACGCAACATTTATAAGTACATATACAGCCATAACTACTGCAAGACCTAGGAAAATAGCTCTTGGTAAGTCTTTTTTAGGATTTTTCATTTCTCCAGCCATACTACCTACGTTAGTCCACCCTTCATACGCGAACATAGCAGCTAGTAATGCTCCACCTAATCCACCTGCGAATGAGATATCTTTTCCTGCTTCAATTGGGAAAAGTTGTAGAGGTTGAGAGTCTGATTGGAATAAACCAAAAAGTATAATAGCAATTAATGGAATTAATTTACAAATTGTAGCAACTGTTTGGATAACTCCACCTGTTTTCCCTCCTAAAAAGTTTAAAAACATTAGTGATGCCGCTGCTGCAAAAGCAATTGGTAAATGCCATACTTTATCTAAATTTAATAAGTTCAACACTTGTGTTGAGAAGATAACCGCTAAAGCCGCTATCATAGCTGGGAAATAGATAACTGATTGTGCCCAACCTAATAAGAACGCTGCTGTTTTACCATAAGCTTTTTCAATCCAAACAACCATCCCACCAACTTCTGGGATAGAAGCTGCAAGCTCAGCTACTGTAAGACCTGCACATATTGTAATTACTCCCGCTAGTGCCCAAGCTAAAAGCCCTAAACTCATTGTTCCAGTTGTTTTATATATTACGGCGGCTTTAAAGAATACCCCCGCTCCTATTACAGAACCTATTACCGTCATAAATGCCGGTAAGAAACCTATCGTTCTTTTTAATTCACTCATAAATTATGCCTCCTTTATTTTGTATTTTTTTGTAATCGTTTTTATAGCTATATTATACCTTTTTTTAAATAAAAAAATAAAGTAAATAGATGTTGGATTTTTTTATGTAACAGATTTTTGAATTGTTATTATCTACAAAGTTAGCTGTATCAAGATTACTATGATTTTTCATGAAACACCCTTTCATAAACACATTAAATATTTTATGGTTATTTTATACAGAAAATACACTTTTCATAAAAAAGAAGCAACTAATATTTAGCCGCTTCTATTTCATATAATATTTTATTTTCCAAATAATAATTTGAAGAATTTTAGTTTTTGTCCATATCTTAATGTTGCCGCTCTGTACACTCTAACACAAGCAATAGCTACTATTAGTGTTGTAATTGCTAAAATACCATAAGAAATCTCTACACTGTGTAGGTTAGCATTACCAAGTGCATATCTAGTAAACATTACAAAATATGAAGTTAGTGGGAAGTAAGATAATATTGCTGCAATCTTAGTATTAGCCCCTTGTCCCATTAGGTAGTAGTTAACAAAGAAGGCTGCCATAAATACTAACATTGGTAACATCACAGCTCCGTTAACATCTTCCACTTTACTTACTAGTGATGCGAATGCCGCAAACATAAACATAAACATTACGAACCCTGTTAATGTAAATGCTAATCCAACTCCTAGCACTTTATAGTTTAGGTTATTAACTATTTCTCTTATACTATCGCTATATTTAGCGCCATTAATTTTAAGACCTAATAGGAATCCACCAACAATTAATCCCATTTGAATTAATACTGCCACAGATAATGCAAGTACTTTTCCTAAAATTAATGTTTTTGGCTTAACCGTTACTATTAGGAGCTCCATAGCTCTATTACTTTTCTCTTTAACAACATTTGTTGCTACAATACCACCAAACTGAACTACAGTCATATATATAACAAATGTTAATACGTAAATCATCGCAAAGTTAGCTATTTGTGATTTAACATTAGAATCCCTCAACATTTATCAGAGTTGGTTTTGGTATACTTGCTTTTAACTTGGTTTACTTTTTGCATAATCTAAGCTATTTTTGTTTATAGACTAAATTTTTTTCAACATTTGCTTCAAAAGGCATCTCTAAACGCACTATCATTGTTACCCATAATACTTTGTTTTTGATAGATATTCATAACTATCCTTTAGTTAAAACTATACCATCTTCAAGCTTTTCCGTCTTTTATATCTTTTTTCGATTTGTTCTTTGCTTTCATATTTTTTTAGCTTCTTTTAAATCTGTCACTTCAACCGGAACATCTTTTTACAACATATGCACTCTTGCTGAAGTTATCGTTATTATTACTTTTAAATAAGCTACTATTCGCAATAGTTGGAATAAAAAGTCAATCCAAACATTAGAACAAAGTATATCACCATTATAACTCTAGTTGATTTCTTCGCAAAAAAATTGTTTTAAATTCAAAATTAAATACTGTCATAAAAGTTTTTTTCATAATTACTTACCTACCTGTTCTTTAAATATTTCTTCTAATGTTGGTTTATATAACTTAAACTCTTCTATATCAAAAACTACTTCCAGCTAACTTGTTAAGTAACTCTCTTTTTAGCACCCTGGTTCTTTAAAGTCAAGTAGTACTCCTTCTGGTTTTAATGATAAGTCTATTCCCATCGGTAAACTTCTTAAGTTAGCATATAATTCTTGATTAGTTATATTACTCACGCTTAAAAATCATTTTTTTCCATGACCCTAGTTGTTTTTCATATAATCAAGATTTCCGCTTAGTACTATTTCACCTTTTTCAAGAATATGTATATCTTCACAAAAATGTTTCTACTACAGGCATTTGGTGAGAAGAAAACAACTAACTTATCTCTTTTTAATAAAAGTTATTGATAATTTCTTTTAGTTTTGATACGTTAACTGGGTCAAGACCACTAAAAGGTTCGTCAAAAACAAGAATATCAGGATCATTCATAACACTTTGAATAATTTGGATTTTTTGAGCATTACCTTTAGATAATGTTTTAAGCGCTTGTTTATCATCTTTTAAGTCAAAATACTCTAACCATTTTTTTGCTTCTGTTTGTGCAGCTTTTTTCTTCATTCCTTTTAACATACCAAAATATGTTAGTTGGTCTACTAAACCTACACCATCATACATTCCACGTTCTTCTGGTAAGTATCCTATTTTTACCTTTTTATGATCAAGCTTCTTACCATCTAGTAAGATTTGACCTTTATCAGGTTTAAAAATATCTAACAGTATACGAAAACTTGTTGTTTTTCCGCTTCCGTTTCGCCCTAAATAACCATTTGCTACTCCACTTTTTGCAGTGAAGTTAACACCTTTTAGTACCTTTTTAGCACCAAAACTTTTCTCTACATTTATAAACTCTAGAATCATATCTTTACCTCTTTCTCTTTATTCTACTTAATCACTATTTAATTTCAATTCTTTTTTTAACTTACAATACTTCGGTATAAATATTGCAAGACCTCCTATACAATAACCACATATACCACCTATTAATCCAGATAACAGTATAAAAAACATACTCAATATTTTACTTTGGATTACAAAACTAAGAATCGCAAACTTATTTGTGAAAAACAATACGGCTATCATACTTATTATAATAAACTGAATTATAAATCTTAACAATCTATATCTAACCATTTCTAATTCTGTCTCAGTATCAGTATAAATTGGATACGAGTTTGAATCTCCTTCTGCTAGTCTAAATATATTATAAAAACTTAAACTTGTGAAGTTTCCAACCACTCGCTTTATAATACTCCGCTGTCTCAGGGGTGAAATTCTTGTCATAGATAAACTTATATTGCTTATCATTGGTTTCAGATGTTTTTTTCATTCTAACTGCTACTATATATTCTTTATCATATTCGTATCCTTGTGCAGCAAGGCGATTCATTTTATCAGCTACTTTATCATAGCTGATCCATATATTTATATATTTATACATCTTTATCACCTCTACTTATTTTTCATTATACGATTTTTTTTATCAAGAGATAGATATTTAAAACAGAAACAAATAATAATTACTACCATTGTAAGCCCTGCACCAAACACCATACCTCCAATAAAATCAACAAACTCATTGTTCCTAATATATGTACTTGCAAAAGTAAATAATATACCTACTATTATAAATATTACTGCTAATATTGAATTAAATTTTATTCTTTGTTTCCACATTTCTTTCTCACTAACAGCATCTGTATATAGCTCTACAGCATCAGCATCACCTCTTAGTATTTGCCAAAAGTAGCTATTTCTTACTACCTGCCAACCATTAGCCGCATAAAACTCTTCACGTTCTTTATCAAATTTTTTCTCATACAACAATCTATACTTACATTTTTTCTTTTCGCCTTTTTCCAGTAACATAAAAAATACGAGATATTTTTTAAAATACCAGCCCTCTTCACTGTATTTTTCTAATTTTTTCATACATCTATCATTCGATAAAGCAAATCCATGTATAATCTTATATCTACCCATTCAAATCGCCTCCCAAAAATCTTTTAGCTACATCAACCAAGAATTGACGTTGTTGTAGATTTCCTGTTTAATATCTCTTCTCCTTTTTGGAGTAATATGATATTCTTTTTTTGAATTATCCACTTCTTTTTCTTCTATCCAACCTGCTCCGACCATTTTTCCTAATGTCGTATACATTGTTGCCGGACCTATAATAACACTATTATTTGTAATCTCTGCAACTTTCTGCATTATCATATAACCATGTATCGGTTTCTATTAGAACAAGAAGTGTAAAAAAATATACTATCCGTTAATTCGCCTGTTTCATACGGGCTTAATTTTTGCCATTTTATCACCTCATTTATAGAGATATACTTTATCTATATCCATCATCGATATATCTATCTTTGATATAATTGTATATCAATCATTGATATATGTCAAGAGTAATTTTGTTATTTATTTACATTTTTCCTATCTCTAGCATTTTTAATATTAAAAATGTGATAAACTATGTTTAAAACCTATAAATAAGGAGATATACATAATGAAAATTGCGAAAAAATATTTTTTAATTGCTTTTACATTTGTACTTGCTGTTACTTTGACAGCTTGTAATTTAAAGAGCACTTCAAATCCAGAAACTATACTTAATAAAACTATTGAGAACACTAAAAAAATCAAAAAGTGGAGAGAGTTCTAAGACTTCTATAGCTGAAATGGTTACTGATAACTCTACTCCAAAATCAGAGACTAAAATAGTAACTACATTTACTACTGATCCTGCAGTTTACAAAATTTCAGGGACTGTTTCTTCTGATAATGTTGGTGATAACAATTATAAAAGAAGACATTTATTTAAAAGATGATACTGCTTATGTTAAAAAAAGTACATCTTCTGATTGGACAAAAAGTTCAAATCCAACAGTTACTTCTCAATATGATTATATAAAAGATAATATTTTTCCCTCAAAAAAAGTATTAGAAGCGTACAAAAAAACAATGCTAAAGACTTTTAAAGTAACTGAAGAAAATGGAAACTATGTTCTTACTTATTCAGGAACAGATAATAGTAAAATTTAAAGAAATCATTACAGCAGTATTAAATTCAACAAGAAACGATGATGAACAAGAAGATCTTTATAAAGATATAGATCCAAAAGAGTTACAAATTAAAATATGTTGTAACTAAAAGACTTCACTCCAGTACGTAGTGAAACAAAATTCTCTTTTCAGCGCTAATAATCTTACTTTCATAGGAACAATAAATACTAGACTATAGTAAAATCAATTCTGTAAATGAAGTAAGTCTTCCAGATGAAACTAAAAAAACGCCGTAGAAAGTAACTGGTTAATACATATTAATATATCCCATAACATCTATACCTTAAGTACAACTAGGTATAGATGTTTTTCTTTCCCTCTTTGCAACTAAAAAGAACATCAAATTAATTTACATAATTCTTTTTCATTTAGTATAATATGGTAGAATGCACAAAATATGGAGGTTTTTTTATTATTTATAATTACAGCGCCCGAACTAAGTTCTAACGGTTAAATTGAGCTTTAGTTGACGAGGAAAAAAAGTTATCGAAAAGTTCGGCGGATGCTTTTTTTCGGAATTAAAGAGTTTCGTTAAATAATGTACAAACAGAATACAAGAAATTAGCTATTTTACTTCTTTAATAAATTAGTACTTTCTAATTTTCTTTATGAAAATTTTTCTTTTCATAAAACAACTATTTACAAGGTAAAATTTAGTATTAATTTTTAAGTTTATTCTTCAAAATCATTATTATCTCTTTTATATAATACCTATTTTTTTTAATAAGAATAGCGCAAACAATGTAGTTTTTAAGCTATTATTAAGTATTTTTGGTATTATAAATTTGAATTATTAATTAAATAAAATATAAAAAGCGAGGAAATTAAATATGTGTGGAATTGTAGGATTTGTTGGAGAAGCAAATGGAGTGAAGTTTTTAATCGATGGGCTTAGCAGCCTTGAGTATCGTGGATATGACTCAGCTGGTATTGCTGGTGTTGTAGATGGAGAGGCTAGCGTTACTAAAGCTGTTGGACGTATCAAAAACTTAGAAGCTTTAATCCCTGAGGATTTACACCTTGAATTAGGTATTGGGCACACTCGTTGGGCTACTCATGGTGGTGTTAACGTGACTAACTCTCACCCTCACCAAAGTTTCAATAAACGTTTTGTTTTAGTTCACAACGGAGTTATCGAAAACTTCCAAGAACTTAAAGATAGATTTTTCAAAGATGTAGAACTTGTTTCTGAAACTGATACTGAAGTTATCGTTCAATTAGTTCAAGTGTACAGCGATCGTGGAATGAGCACTAAAGATGCATTCAAAAAAGCTGTTTCTAAATTACAAGGTTCATATGCACTTTGTTTAATCGACACTGAAGATCAAGATACTTTATATGTAGCAAAAAACAAAAGTCCATTATTAATTGGTCTTGGAGAAGGAAATAAAAACTACGTTGGTAGTGATGCTCTTGCTATGATTAAGTACACTAATAACTTCTTAGAAATCAACGATGGTGAAATCGTAATCGTTAAAAAAGATAGCGTAACTATCGAAGATAAAGAAGGAAACGTAGTTGAACGTGAAAGCTTCTCAACTAACTTAAACGCTGGTGAAATCGATAAAGGTATTCACGAGCACTATATGATTAAAGAAATTAACGAACAAGTAGGAGCTATGCGTAACATCATTTCTCACTACTTCAACGGACATGACATTAACATCGATAGCGATATCATTAACCACGTAAAAGATGCTGATAGATTATACATTATCGGTTGCGGAACTAGTTATAACGCTGGTTTAGTAGGTAGAAACTACTTTGAAAAATGGGCTGGTATCCCAACAGAAGTACACCTTGCATCAGAATTTGCATACAATGTACCTCTATTATCTAAAAAACCAATGTTTATCTTCCTTTCTCAATCTGGAGAAACAGCTGACTTACGTGCGGTTTTAACTAAATTACGCAGTGTAAACAGCGATTATAAATTCTTAGTATTAACTAATGTAGACGCTTCTACTCTATCTCGTGAATGTGATTACACATTACTATTACACGCAGGTGTAGAAATCGCCGTTGCTTCTACTAAAGCTTATACTTCACAAATTGCTATTTTAAGTATTTTAGCTTATGAAGTAGCTCTTAAACTTAATAGAAAACCTAAATTTGATATCGAGCAAGAATTATCAGTAATTACTTCTGCTATTGAATCAATCTTAGACGATACTAAGACAATTAAAAACTTAGCTAAAAACTTATTCACTGAGCGCAATGCATTCTATATCGGTCGTGGAATCGACTACTATAGTGCATGTGAAGCTGCTTTAAAACTTAAAGAAGTTTCTTATATCCAAACTGAAGGATTTGCTGGTGGAGAGTTAAAACACGGAACTATTGCCCTAATCGAAGAAAAAACTCCAGTAGTTGCTCTTATCACAAATACAAAACTAGACTTAAACACTCGTAGTAATGTAAGTGAGGTGGCAAGCCGTGGAGCTAACACACTAGTTATCACTCTTGAAAAACTAGCTCGTAAAGGTGACTATGCTATTCCAAACGTAAACGAAGATCTTGCTCCAATCGCAAGTATCGTAGTTACTCAACTATTCGCATACTATGCAGCTTACACTCGTGGATTAGATGTTGATAAACCACGCAACTTAGCTAAATCAGTAACAGTAGAATAATAATCAGTGAAATATAAAATACAAAAAGGCCGTTAGGTAATAAAAAGTACCTAACAGCCTTTTTATTTATTAAAAATCCCTTCTATAAATATAAGAATAATCAAAGAGTTAGTAAGCATAGTAAAAATGCTAAGCCGCTTAGCATTTCATAGCAGCCCCGTATTTGACACAGATCCAAAAATTAACACTTATATCTTTTATTTCAAACAAAACCCTAAGTAACATGAAGTTACCTAGGGTTTTTATATATTAAGAAGAATTTCTATTAAATTTTTGAAATTTAATTCCTACTCTTCATCTTTTGCGTCTTCTTACAGCTAGTGCAATACCTGCAAGTAGTGCTACAAATCCTAATGAAGCACTTTCTGTAGAATTCAATCCTGTTGCTGCTAAACGACGTTTTGCTTTTTGTTGAAGTTGATTTAGCTTGCTCAACACTATTTGGCTGTTGTTGTTTAACTCATAAGTTGTGTTGCAGGAATCGTCACAGAATTTCCTGTTCTAGGATCTGTTACTGTCACATTTCCTTTTTCATCTACTACAACTAGTTTTCCTGGATTTGCTTTTTCTACTTTTTTTCTTTAATTTTTCTTTTTCCGATGGAGTTAGGTTCTCTGGATCTTTTAACCTGTGGTTTTTTTCAGTTGGTACAACCACATTATCAGAAGGAACTCCTGGATTTGGTTGAGGTTGTGGTTGTGGTTGAGTTCCACCGTTATCTACAGAGACTTTTCTGAAGATATGAACCACTGTTCCATTATTTGCATTAGTTTCAGTTCTTACATACACGTACCCACTAATTTCACCGTGTTCTGGTGCTTGGTAAGTATCATCTAATGTAGTTGAAACTTGTCCAACTGCTGGTTTTTAGCTCATTACCACTTTCATCTACCCATGTTGTTACGATTAATAAAGGTAATTCAACTGGATCTGGTATTTCTCCATTTTCAACTACTTGAATTGTTTTATCAGGTGTCAATGTAGCTGTTGATCCATCAGGGAATATCACTGTTGTTGTTCCATCTGTTCCTACTTCTACATTTGTGGCTGTTGGATTAGCTTTCTTAACTTCTTCAGCAACTTTCTCTTTTTCTTTATCAGTTAAGTTAGTTAAATCTTTAACAGTTGTGTATGTTGCTGGAGCTTGTACCCGTTCGCATCTGCTGCTTTTACAGTTTGTGCTGGTTTTAATGTAGCTGTTGATCCGTCTGGGAATGTTACTGTTGCTTCTCCATTTTTCTCCTACTGCTACTTCTGTTCCTGGGTTAACAGCTTTTACTGCATCTTTTACTGCTGTTTTTCTGCTTCTGTTAACGCATCTGTGTTTTTAACTGGAACTGGTTTTTGCTGGAGCTTGTACTCCGTCTCGCATCTGCTGCTTTTACAGTTTGTGCTGGTTTTTAATGTAGCTGTTGATCCGTCTGGGAATGTTACTGTTGCTTCTCCATTTTCTCCTACTGCTACTTCTGTTCCTGGGTTAACAGCTTTTACTGCATCTTTTACTGCTGTTTTTTTCTGCTTCTGTTAACGCATCTGTGTTTTTTTAACTGGAACTGGTTTTGCTGGAGCTTGTACTCCGTTCGCATCTGCTGCTTTTACAGTTTGTGCTGGTTTTTAATGTAGCTGTTGATCCGTCTGGGAATGTTACTGTTGCTTCTCCATTTTTCTCCTACTGCTACTTCTGTTCCTGGGTTAACAGCTTTTACTGCATCTTTTACTGCTGTTTTTTTCTGCTTCTGTTAACGCATCTGTGTTTTTAACTGGAACTGGTTTTGCTGGAGCTTGTACTCCGTTCGCATCTGCTGCTTTTTACAGTTTGTGCTGGTTTTTAATGTAGCTGTTGATCCGTCTGGGAATGTTACTGTTGCTTCTCCATTTTCTCCTACTGCTACTTCTGTTCCTGGGTTAACAGCTTTTACTGCATCTTTTACTGCTGTTTTTTTCTGCTTCTGTTAACGCATCTGTGTTTTTAACTGGAACTGGTTTTGCTGGAGCTTGTACTCCGTTCGCATCTGCTGCTTTTACAGTTTGTGCTGGTTTTAATGTAGCTGTTGATCCGTCTGGGAATGTTACTGTTGCTTCTCCATTTTCTCCTACTGCTACTTCTGTTCCTGGGTTAACAGCTTTTACTGCATCTTTTACTGCTGTTTTTTTCTGCTTCTGTTAACGCATCTGTGTTTTTTTAACTGGAACTGGTTTTTGCTGGAGCTTGTACTCCGTTCGCATCTGCTGCTTTTTACAGTTTGTGCTGGTTTTTAATGTAGCTGTTGATCCGTCTGGGAATGTTACTGTTGCTTCTCCATTTTCTCCTACTGCTACTTCTGTTCCTGGGTTAACAGCTTTTACTGCATCTTTTACTGCTGTTTTTTTCTGCTTCTGTTAACGCATCTGTGTTTTTTTAACTGGAACTGGTTTTGCTGGAGCTTGTACTCCGTTCTGCATCTGCTGCTTTTACAGTTTGTGCTGGTTTTAATGTAGCTGTTGATCCGTCTGGGAATGTTACTGTTGCTTCTCCATTTTCTCCTACTACTGTTGTTGCTTTTGGATTTGCCGCTTTTATCGCTGCTTCCACCGCTTGTTTTTTCTGCTGTAGTCAACGCTGTTAAGTTTTTAACTGGCGTTTTTTTGTTGTTGGCGCTTGGATTCCACTTGATTGTGAAGCTTTAACAGTTTTATTTCCTGGGATAGTTCCAGAAGCTCCTCCAGGATACGACACTGTTGTTGTTCCGTCTCGTCTCTACTGTCGCTTCTGCTCCTGGATTTTGCTGCTTCTACCGCTGCTTTTTACCTTAGTTTTTTTCATCTGCAGTTAGATTAGTTATATTATTTACTGGTGTTAATGCTGGTTCCTTGATATCAGGAGCAAATACATATTTTTAACAATTGTCCGCCTGCTCTTAATGTGACTGTATTATTCCCAGCGTTATATCTATCAGCTTTATTATTGTTCACTGTTTTTAAGTTTATATCCTTTTTGCTTGCAACTGTGTAATCGTTTTTTGTAACGATTTGATATTATTTAAATTTACTACTTCATTTCTTTCACCTGGAACCGCAGTATTTGATGCTAATTCGTTTCCTTGCTCATCAACATACTTCACATGAACGATTTGCGGCGCAGTGAATTCAAACCTTTCTATTTGAACACGTTGTAAGTTTGTACCACTACCTGTACTTCCTACGAATGAAAGAGCATAAGTAGCATTGGAATCAGCAAGAGCATTTCTAGATTCAACACTCATACTAGTACTATTTTTTTAGCAATTTTAGTAGTCCATGTTTGAGTACCATAGGTAACTGTGAATTCTTTTTTTGATCCACTGTAGTTAATTTTAAAATCCACCCATTGACCATTAGGTGCTGGGTTTAATGCTGTTGCATTTGAAATAGTAGTTACTCTCCTGCATTATTTGATGAATAAAATGCACCAAAGGCATTACTTCTCCATGCGTTACCACCATATTTAGGGTCCTCTCGGGCATTTTGGCTAGCATTTGGAGTAGATGTATTATGCCATGAGTCTAGTTTGAAACCAAAAGCAGCATTAATTCCTCCCATACCAATTGATGCACCAGATTGACCTAATTTATCAACATTACCTGTATGGAAGACAAAACCTACTCCATCTCCACCAGCACGACCACCTACAGTTTTCCCTTCATACTTATCACCAATATCTACTTTACCTGTAAATGTGAAATCCTCATTTGGATCAATTTTAAATCGAAGATAAGCATTACCAGCTTGTCCTGAAACGTCTTCAGTTAACTTAATTGTCCCTGTACGTTCATCATAGCTTGCTGTTCCACCTTCTTGGAAGAAACTTTCAAAGTTTTCTTTAGTAACTATCGCTCTTTTTAGGTTGTTTTCATCCACTGCGCGAACACTACCTTCTGATAGAGCACGTCTACTTCTTACTCGAGTCGTAATTGGTTTTTTTCATTAACTACAGATGGACTAGTATTCTCATCTGATGGATTTGAACTACTTGTAGTTGAAGCTGTTCCACTTTATGTTGTAGTTTCACTAACTGCAGTAGGTTCTGTGCGGCTCTCTAATACTGAGTCTTTTTCGCAGTTGGAGTCGCTATTTCTGATTTAGCTTCCTTATTTGAAGTTGAAGCTTTTTCTACTTCTTCTGCTGATTTTTTTATCATTTGCACTTGTAGCCCTTTCAGCTTTGACTTTATCTAATACTTTAGTTAAGTCCACAACACTACTATTAATTTCTTCTTGAGTTGCATTTTCTTTAGTTAATAATAATTCCGCTTCTTTAATAGCTTTTTTTCTAGTTCAGCTACGGCTTCAGAACTTTTTCCTACTAACTTAAGTTCTTTTTGCTTGTAATAAAATACTTTCTAATTTAGACTTATCAACTACTGCTTTCTCAGAAACCACAGCTTTTTCTGTAGCTGATGCTTCTTTTGAGCTGCAGTCTCTTTAGATTCAGCTTTGGGTTGTGTACTCTACTCTTTTGAAGTTATATCACCTTGTGAAGCTGAGTTGTCAGCTGCTACTACAGCAGTGGCTTCAGCTTTTGCTGTTTGGTCACTTGCTTTGAGCTGGAGCTGCTAACGCCAATCCTCCTGCAAAAAAATAAAGTACACCCGAAGACGATTTGTTTACCTTACCATTCGCCAGTTCTTTTGTACTGCGTTATTTTTTTATTGAATAACATTTAAACACCTTCCTTAATTCTTTATCATTATATTTTTGACTTCTTAAAATTAGTCACTATATTCATTATTGTACCATTTTATATTTGCCATTAATAATATTATGCTCTTATGAATCAGTTTACATAACAATAAAAAAATAGCATTTTAAGTATATCTATACTCCCTAATTTTAAATACAAAAATACAATTAAATACAAGGTTCTCCTATAGAAGGATATTAACCAATTCTTTTCTTTTTAAATTAGCTTTCTGGTATAATGATAAAAAGTTATTCAGGAGGAAAACATGAGTAAATTATCAGAAGCAAAAACTAAGAAGTAATAAAAAGTGGGATGATAATAACAGAGAAAGAAAGCGATATATTAATAAGAGATCCACAGCAAGAAATTTTTATAAAAAAACTATGGAACGTGAAGATATCCCAGAATTCGAAGAATTATTAAAAAGAAAGAAAAGCTAGAAAAGATTAATAATTAACAATATAATTAAACTAAGTTTTATAGAATTCAAAATTTACATATTTTTAGTTAAATCAAAGGTTAAATAAAAGAATCGGACGTAAAATTTATTACGCCCGTTTTTTTATTTTTTTATTACAATTTTTTTCTTTTTCTAATACTAATATACATTTCGTATTAAAAAGGAACATCATCTAATTTAAAAATATTTTTTTGTAAATACTGTAAATAACTCTCATCTTTTTTTCTTCTATTTTGCTGGATACTTTGAAGTTTAATGGCTTTTAACAACCACTTTTCTAAATATTCTTGAATATTATATTCTTCTTTGCTTTCTCTTTCAAGTGATTGTAAGCCCCAAACTACATGAAATATAACTTCATAAGCTTCTTTCTCTGTAGTTTTGTATTCTTTATTATTAATCTTTTTCAACATTTTGTATAATTGAATTTTTCTTTAAGTTTTTTTAACCCATCTATCTACTTCTTTACTGGCTTTTTTTCACTTTTCGTATTTATTGTATATGATTTATCAGAATTGTTATTTGCCCAATCTCTTATAATAAGTTTCCCATCTTTTTAAGTTTCTATATATTTGTTTTTAATACTTTAGTTCTCTCAGGACGAGACATATAACTTATTATTTCATGGAAGACACTCGACATAAAAATAATGTCATATTTCTCTTTACTTTTCGCTAAATTTTCATCTGTAATAACATCTATATTTAAATTAGCTAATTCATTCTGTACTGTTGGTGAAATATCATAAGCGTAGTATTTTTGCACCTGTTTGTTGAACACTTTCAATAAAAATCTGGTGAAATTCCTGAGCCATAATCAAGTACTTTAGTTTTTCTTTAAATATGGTTTTAATACATCAAATTTAGATAAGGCTGTTTTTATTCATACGTCTGATGTATGTATTTTTTTATCATTGTTATAATTTTCCATCTTCTTACCTCTTATTTTTACCTAGTATATTTATTAGTTTTCTTCCCATTAAAACTTGAATATTCAACTCTCCATTAAATTTTTTTATTAGCTATTTTTTTGGATTAATTATACTATAACTTATAATATTTATCAAAGTCTTGTCCCTTACTTTTTCCATCTAGAATTAACAAGGTATATAAAACAAAAATACCAAGCACACTACGTACTTGGTATTCATTAATATATTATAAATTATTTTTTTCTATCCCTAATAATAAAAAAATAAGTAGTGGGCTATTATACCAGCTACTATACCACCGATTGTATGTGATATTATAGCTTTTGAAGATAATTTTCTTACTCCTAAAGCATCCATCATACCGATATGTGTACTCAAGTATCCACTCCAACACATACCCATAGCTGTAAATACAGCAATATCGTTAGCTCCTATAAGTCCACTTTTTAGGAACTCTGGCACTAGTGAGATAGCTCCACCAACTGCTCCTAACGCAGTTATTGGGAATGCTATTGCTTCTGGCGATTTAAACTCGAATAAAGGTTCAAGAATAAATGTTAGTTTTTCTCCTAACCATGGTAAGAATCCGACACCTTCATACGCTGCTCCAGTATACCCATCTGCTGGCATCTTGAATGTTAACATCATTACAAATGTACAAACTATAAGTACCCCTGGTATAATTGCTAATCCCATTTCAACCCCTGTTTTACCACCTTCTAATAGAGTATCCAAAACTCGTTGAAACATATTTCCATCTCTTACTATTCTTACTTTCTCTGGTGATTCATCTCCATCCTCTAATTCTATTACAGGATCATTCGCTTCATCACCATAAAATTTCTTCGTATGTCGAAGCATTAAACGCACACTGACAATACTCCCTATTATTGCCCCCAACATTACCAATAACTGCCGCTCTAATGTAACCTTCACCTTGACCCATCATAAAACATAGTTACAATAAGTCCCATACCGAAAGCTGTCCCTAGGTTACATAATGCTGGAACTTGATATTTCTTGAAAAACGAAAACAAACCTCTTATCTTTTTGCGAATGGTATAATTGCTGGGTTGTCTGATAAATATGTAGCAATTGCTCCTGTTACACTCTGCTCCTGGCATGCCCCAAAATGGTTTCATCAGAGGAGCAAATATTTTATTAATCAAAAGCTATAGCCCCAAATTCTGATAAAAGCGCACTTATCGCACCAGCTATAACAGCCATCGCCATTATGAAGAATACTGTATTCAGTAATAAATCATGAGCTGTCGCCATCATAGTTTTTAAACATCAACGGTGTCCCCATTTTGCGTGCCATTAACCCAAAGATTAAAAAAGAAGATACCTAAGAATACAAACGTTTCTAAACTAATCGCCTTTTTTAATAACTCTCTTATCTTTCCGCCTCTCACTCTTGCTTTTAGACATAAAAATCATCCTTTCTTAATTTTTTTATTAATTTTTACTTTTTATTTTTGCAGCTTAACTTAAAAGTTCAAATTCAACCTTGAATTCGAGTTTTCTCATAAATTTACCCCTTCTGTTCTATTACACCTCTTTTTCTATATTATACATCTTTTTTTCTTACCCTATCAACTATTTTAATATTATATAAAAATTAAGTAATATCATTATTTTTTTATTTATCTACTAACTTTTAACAAACACTCCTGTTAAAAATTATTGGCATTTTAAAATCTATAATTTATTAAGTTACATTATTTTTTTGAAATATTATAAAACCTTTAGTAATATTAACATTATTGTTTTCTATATTATATAAGTTATATTACAGTATTGTTTTTTTAATATTGTATTTTTTTATTTATATTTTATAGTTTTATTTTACAGTAAATTATTTTTAAAAATCACACTAAATTCGCTATTCTTTCTTTGCATTACATTGCTCTTTTTGATAGAATATAGTGACTATTAAAAGATAACACAGGAGAATAAAGTTTTTTATGAAGAATAATAACAAAAACAATAAAATTTTAAAGTTTTCTATTAGAAAGCTTTTCTCTTGGCGCAACACCTGTTGTTATTGGTGCTTTAATTTTTGGAAGTTTTTGTGCCAAGCAGTGAAGTTCATGCTAGTGAAAATAAAAAGTACAAATGTTAAGTACACTTACTTAGCTGAAAATGAATTAACCGATACAGAAAAAAAGTTTAATTAAGAAAAGTATTCCAAGTGATATGAACGAAAGCGAAATATATTACATGGTTTATAAAAAGATGCTAAGGCTGTGACAACCGCTAAAGTTTTACCTAATACTGGGCAAAAGTTCTCTTCCACTAGTTGGTTTTAGGTATAGGGACTGCAGCTCTTGTAGTTCTTTTAGTTTCAAAAAAACATAGAAATAAGGTGCTAAGCGTCGTTTTAATTGGTGCGATGGGTCAAAGTATCGTCTTACCTTTTGACACATTCGCTTTTGAAAAATAAAGAACTTGTACAATATAATACTCAAAAATTATATCTAACTCTAGCGAGCTTGCTAATGGTGTTATTAATATTGACGGCTACAGTTATGTTGGTTACTTTACTCTTAGTGATTTAGAAGCTCAAACGGGATTAAAAACTAATATTACAGAAGAAAAGGTAAATTCTACTTCAAATATAGAACAAACTCCGAGTCCACAACCGACTCCAATTCCAAGTCCGCAACTGACTCCAACTCCGAGTCCACAACTAACTCCAACTCCGAGTCCACAACCAACTCCAACTCCGAGTCCACAGCCGACTCCAACTCTGAGTCCACAACCGACTCTGACTCCAAGTCCACAACCAACTCCGACTCCGAGTCCACAACCAACTCCGACTCCGAGTCCACAACCAACTCCGACTCCGAGTCCACAACCAACTCCAACTCCAAGTCCTGAAGTTGAACATAAAACAACTCCTGATACTGGAGATAAAGTTCTTGTTGAAAATAAACCTGAACTTAGAGTTTCTACTGAAGTAGTTCCTTTTGAAACTATCGAACAAAAATGATGAAAATCTTCTTAAAGGAGAAACTAAAGTTATTCAAGATGGTGTTAATGGTGAGCGTACTATTCTTACTGAAGTAACTATAGTTAATGGCGTTGAATCTAGTAAAGTCGTTCAAAAACTCTATTACTACTCAACCTACTAATAAAATAATTTCTGTAGGTACTAAGGAAAAAGAAGCTCAAAAACCTGAAGAGAAAGTTAATAAAGATCCCTTAAAAGCTCTAATTGATAAAGCTAATTCTTTAGTATCTTCTGATTACTCTACTGCTAGCTATGCAGCATTACAACCTATTTTTAGCTGCCGCACGAGGAGTTTACGATTCTGAGTCTGTTAAGCAAAATGAAGTTGATGCAGAAACCACTAAATTACAAGCTGCTATTGATGCTTTAACTGTTGATAAGACAGAATTAAAAATCAACTAAATATCGCTGAAAACTAAAAAGAACCTGATTATAGTAAAGAATCTTGGGGTAATTTCCAAAAAGCTGAAATTAAGGCTAATGACATTAATAATCAAACTACTCCAATGCCTAAGCAAAGTGAAATAGATACAGCAGCTAAAGCTCTTGAGGATGCAATTAAAGCTCTTGCTGTTGATAAAACTGCATTGCAAAACGCAATTAATTCTGCAAATAGCAAGCGTAAAGAGGACTATACTACTCAATCTTGGTCAAATTTAGAAAACACTTTTACCTATCGCTAACAACACCTATAACAATGAAAATGCTACTCAGAGTAATGTGGATGAAGCTACAAAAAATCTAACTGATGCCATCGAAAAATTAGTAGGAATTACTAACAAACCGACATTAACTTTTAACATTATCGAGAAAAAAACAACTTAACTCGTTCAGCTATTGCTAAATATACTCTTGATAATCCTACTAATGCTGAGATTAAGTCTATTACTGCAACACTTTAAAAAAAGGTGATACTGTAGTAAAAACTGTAGATTTAACTAAAGATAATTTAGATGCTCTTTTAGATAATCTTGAATACTATAAAGACTATACTCTAACTACTGCTATGACTTATAATCGTGGCACTGGTGATGAAACTGAAATTTTAACAGATCAACCTATCCAACTAGACCTTTAAGAAAATTGAAATCAAAGATATTAAACGAACTGATTTAATAAAATATGAAAATAACGCAGAAACAGATGCTACTCGCTTATCTTCTATTCCTGAAGATTTGAGTAATTACTATCTAAAAGTCACTTCAAATGATCACAAAACTAATTTACTAGCTGTTCAAAAATTGAAGAGGCTACAGTTGATGGAAAACAAGTTTATAAAGTAACTGCAGTGGCTGATAATTTAGTACAACGTAACTCAAATAATAACTTTGCTGAAAACATATACTTATCACATTGCTAAACCTAAACCTAGCGAAAACAATGTTTACTATGACTTTGGAGAATTAGTAAATGCAATTCAAGCTAATCCTTCAGGCGAATTCAAACTTGGTCAAAGCTTGAGTGCTCGCAACATTGTTCCTAACGGAAAATCTTATATTACTAGTGAATTTTCTGGTAAACTTTTTAAGCGATGGCGATAAACGTTTTGGTATCTATGATTTAGAACATCCTTTATTTAATGTTATTAACGGTGGTACTATTAAAAACATTAACTTTGAAAATGTTGAGATAGATAAACCAGGTCAAAACCAAATTGCGACTATTGGATTTAATATTAAAAACAACGGTTTAATCGAAGATGTTAAAGTTTCTGGTTCAGTTACTGGTAATAAGGATGTTGCTGGATTAGTTAATAAAATAGATGAAAATGGTAAACTTGAAAATGTAGCATTTATTGGAAAAATCAACTCTGTAGGTAATAACTCAACAGTTGGTGGTATTGCTGGTTCTAACTATATGGGATTTGTTAATAGAGCCTATGTTGATGCTACAATCACAGCTAATAATGCCAATGCTAGTATGCTTGTTCCTTTTGTTACATATATGCTAAATAGCTGGTTATCAGGTACTAAAGCAAAACTAACAAACTCTGTTGCCAAAGGAGTACTTGATGTTAAAAATACTAGGAATGTTGGTGGTATTTCTGCTAAAACATGGCCATATGGAACTGTCCAAAATAACGTAACATACGCTAAAGTAATCAAAGGACAAGAAATATTTGGTTCTAATGATGTTAACGATGAAGATGGTGGACCATTTGTAAAAGAATTATTCGGAGTAATTGGATATAGTTCTGAAGAAGATGGTACTGGTAAAGATACTAAAAACCCTAACAAACTTAAACATTTAACTAAAGATGAAGCTGATACTCGTGTTGCTGGTTATAACATCACAGCCGATAAATTCGAAAGTGAACCATATTGCATGAATACTATAAACAATGTAACTACTAGCGAAACAGCCTACAATAATATTCAAGACTATAATCCTGAATACAAACAAGCTTATAAAAACATTGAAAAATTACAACCATTCTACAACAAAGATTACATTGTATATCAAGCTAACAAACTAGATAAGAACAACAACTTAAATACTAAAGAAGTTCTTTCTGTTACACCTATGAACAACAATAACTTTGTAACAGACTTAAGTGATGCAAACAAAATTATCGTTCATTATGCAGATGGAACAAAAGATTACTTCAACTTATCTTCTAGCGATGAAGGTTTAAGTAATGTTAAAGAATACACTGTATCTGACTTAGGTATTAAATATACACCTAATATCGTTCAAAAAAATCACAATGCTTTAATCAACGGTATCGTAGATATCTTAAGCCCTATCGAGCTTCAATCTGATCCAATTTACCAAAAACTTGGTAGAACAGGACCAAATAAAGTAAATGCGATTAAAAATCTATTCTTAGAAGAAAGTTTCGACTATGTAAAAGCTAATTTAAATACATTAGTAACTAAACTAGTTGAAAATGAAGATCACCAACTTAATAATTCTCCTGCAGCTCAACAAATGATTCTTGATAAAGTTGAGAAAAATAAAGCTGCTCTATTATTAGGTTTAACATACTTAAACCGTTACTATGGTGTTAAATTCGGTGATGTTAATATTAAAGAGTTAATGTTATTTAAACCTGATTTCTACGGTAAAAACGTTGATGTTCTTGATAGATTAATTGAAATTGGATCTAAAGAGAATAATATCAGTGGTTCAAGAACATACGATGCTTTCGGTGAAGTTCTAGCTAAATATACTAAATCTAGCGATTTAAATAGCTTCCTAGACTATAATAGACAATTATTCACTAATATCGATAATATGAACGATTGGTTCATAGATGCTACAAAAGATAAAGTCTATGTAGTAGAAAAAGCTTCTCAAAACGAAGGTGTTGGCGAGCATAAATATCGTGCTTACGATAACTTAACTCGTGGATTACACAAAAAAATGATTCTTCCGTTACTAAATCTAGATAAGACAGAGATGTTCCTAATCTCTACATATGACACTATGTCTTACGGAACAGCTAATAAGTACAATACTACTTTTAGAAAAACTTAAACCTGAGATTGATTTAGCTGCACAACGTCAAATAAATTACCTTGACTTCTGGCATAGATTAGCTCTCGACAAAGTTAAAAATAGATTATTCAAAGATATAGTGTACCCAATTTGGGAAGGTTTCTATGTTTGGGGCCACGGATGGCCAGGTTGGCCTGAGCGTTACGGTCAATTCAAAAACAGTACTGAAGTATACGCTCCCTATCCGTGAAATCTACGGACCTGTTGGTGAATACTACGGAGATAATGGAGCTGTAGCTGGTGCTTATGCAAGTATTTACGATAATCCATATGATAATCGTGCTAAAAGTAACTTTCGTTATGTCTAACATGATTAGTGAGTACGGAGCTTCTGCTTTCACACACGAGACTACACACTTAAACGACCGTATTGTTTACTTCGGTGATTTTGGGCGTCGTGAAGGCACAGATGTTGAAAGCATTTGCACAAGGTATGCTTCAATCACCTGCTACACAAGGACACCAAGGTGAATACGGAGCATTAGGATTAAATATGGCATTTGAAAGACCTAATGATGGTAACCAATGGTATAATACTAATCCAAACGAACTGAAATCACGTGAGGCTATTGATAATTATATGAGAGGTTATAACGATACTCTTATGATGTTAGATAATCTTGAAGCTGATGCAGTTCTTGGTCAAAATAATAAAGAACTAAATAATCTATGGTTCAAGAAAGTCGATAAACAAATGAGAGGTGACTCGAAAAAAACCAATTTGACAATGTTCGTGCTCTAAATGATGCTGAAAAAGAAATTCAACTTAACTCAGTTGATGACTTAGTAGATAATAACTTTATGACAAACCGCGGACCAGGAAATGGTATCTATAAACCCTAATGATTTTTCTTCTGCATATGTCAACGTTCCTATGATGACAGGTATCTATGGTGGTAACACAAGTGAAGGTTCTCCTGGAGGAATGTCATTTAAACATAACACATTTAGATTATGGGGTTACTATGGATATGAAAAAAAGGATTCCTAGGTTATGCTACTAATAAATATAAACAAGAAGCTAAGAATAGTGGTAAAAAAATACTCTAGGTGATGACTTTATCATCAGCAAAATCTCTGATGGTGAAAGTTCTCAACATTAGAAGCGTTCAAAAAAAGCATACTACAAAGTTAAAAAAATAAAGCTACAAATGGACTAACAACATTTGAAATAAATGGAACAACAGTTTCATCTTACAACGATTTACTTGAATTATTTAAAGAGGCTGCTGCTAAAGATGCTACAACTATAAAAACAAAATGATAACAATGGTAATAAAGTCAGTATCTATGAAATAATACAACTAAAACTAAAAAGAAGCTGTTTATAAAAACTTCTTCAACAAACAGATAGTTTTAAAACATCTATTTTTAAATAAAAATCAAAACTAAATAAAAAGAAAGACTAGGTTTTGTATTCTAAATTTAGAATCTATCCTAGTCTTTTTGTTTACGTAGTTACTTCTATATTTTCTATAATTATACATTGAAAAAGACCGTTGATAAGTTTTATTTATTCATGACTATATCAGCGGTCTAAACTTACTATTTTTGTCTATTTTTATTTCTAGGTTTAACCAACATAATTAATAGTAATAATTCAAATAATAATGTTGCAAAACATATATTTATTGTTATTTTCCAGTCCTGTTTTTAGCTAAAGTTTTTACATTATTTTTTTCTTAATATCTTTTACAGAATTATTGCTGTCTTTTGTTGGAGATACTTTATCTTTAGCTGTGTTATTATCTCCTGAAGATATATCTTTATCTTTAGGGTTTTTTATTATCCTCTGATGGAGTATCTTTATCTTTAGGTTTTTATTATCTTCTGATGGAGTATCTTTTCCATTATCATCAATTGGTGTAGGTTGGACTTTTTGTTATAAGTAATCTCTTCGTATATATCATCACTTTCTGGAGTTACTATTAACTGCAAGCTTACTTTTGATACAATATAACCTTCAATTTCGCGAGGAGCAAAACCTTCAAACATATGTTTTCCATTTTCACTCCAAGATCCATAAACTACTTCATCTGTTTCTGGATTGATAGTTTTTAACTCGTGTGAAAGTTACACTTTGAACTATAGTTTCAGTACTTCCATCAGGATAAATAACTTTTTATGTTTCTTGTAACAGTTTTACTTTCTTGTTCTACTTTTGTCTGGTGCTTTTGTATATGTTACTGTTTCTTCAATAACTGTATTATTTGGAGTTACTTCTCCTGCACCTGCAGAAGATTTGTCTGCAGTATAACCTTTGATTTCTGGAGTAGTAATAGCATCGTATGATTTTTCCCCTTTCCACTCGGTAGGTTCTCCAATAATACTATTAGTCACTTTATCATAAGTTATCTCACGTGAAAACGCCTTGTCATCTACATTAATTTTATCTGCTGGTGTTTTTACTTCCAGCACCCTACATAATGAATTATTTGTTTAGATGCTTTATATTCTGTTTCTGTACGAGTATCGTGAATTAAAATGTACATCTATATATTGAATTTCATTATCTGTATCAGTTGAAAAGTTTTCTGTATTGTCTAATTTCGTTGGTATCGTAGGTTCTGGAAACCAATTTGTAGCCTTTATCAATATAATTTTTATAGTTTCAGCTAATGAAGTTTTTTATATTTTCTTTTATTTTTCATCTGTTATTTCTTCATTAGTTTTTTTCCAGAATATGCTTTTGTATCTGTCAAAATTTTGTTATCAGTATCATCTAATACCCTAACATTTTAATTGTTGATAATCAGAAACAACCGTTACATAGCCTGTATTTGATATTAATAAAGGTTTTTTCTGCAGTACCAAAATCATAGCTATATTCTACTTTTGTATTTTTCCGGGTTTAGCAAGTGATACTTCTGAAACTGTTTCTGATGTTGCACCAGGTGTAACATTAGTAATTTTAACGTTAAGTTTACTTTTATCTAGTTGACGAGAATCTGTTTCATCTATTAACCATTTTACATTATAAGGATTAGTAAATTGTTTTACCATAGATTTAGCATCCCAAACTCCACCATCTGAGTAGCAGTATGAGTTTGATTTTTCTTTAAGTAAGATAGAAGGAATAACTTGAAAGTGAAGGAACTTAGCTCTATTTTTCTTCCAATTCTTTCATATCTTCATCTACTTTCTCCCAGTATTTTTCTACAGTAATTCCATTACCTCCACCGTAGATATAATAGTTTTTTATCAATACGATCAGGGTTTACTGAATAACCATGAGTAGATATATTCTTCTGAGCTTTGTCTAATAAAAAGGAAATAATACTGACTTAAATTTGGATATGGTGCTAGGTCAGGATCGTTTGTCTTAACTGTATAGAACCCTGCAGCATTTTCTTCAGCATCAACTGATTTTTCAGGGATTGTATTATTTTTATCACCAAATCTAAATATTTCATTAGCTTCAGGCATGAATTCTTGTAATTCTTTTACATATGTCCAATTTGCTCCACCATCAACATCGTGTTCTTTACGATATACTGGATAAACTAATTTACTAACACGTTCACCAGAATTGATATCCTCTTTATGAATCATAGCAATATTCAGATTATCAGTTTCATAACCATTATGTCCGTTGATAAAAATTATAGATAGAAAATGTTCCAAGTTCACGTTGTACTTCATCTATTGCTTTTTGTTAATTTTTAATTTAAAAATCAAAACTTATCTCATCATTAGCTTTTTATTTTCCCACCATCTAAACGAATAGCTCTTAATTGTTCTCCGAACGCTTCTGTTCCATAAGTCTCAACATATTTATCCTTTTTAAATATTGTCCATTTTTGTTACCATATTTTAATTGTTTAGAATAATCTTCACCCTAATTTACTATTAATAACTACTTCTTCTTTATTATCATATACTAAGCTAGAATTACCATTTTGCAAATAATTAGGAAGTGTTAAAATCAAATTTGAGTTGATATCTTTATCTCCATTTTTAAGAACAAAGTGACCCTTTAATTGAATCAGAATCTAAATTATCCAAATTAAGGAAAGAATAGCCCCCATATGTAGATGAATATTCTTTTTCCACTTTTTATCCTTAGCCGTAAGATAAAAACCATATTCACCATTAAATTCTTTACCTTGAATTAAATTGTTATTTGTTTTTAGTAGCTGTATTGTGAATTACTTCATTTTGCAGTATTGGCATTTTCTGACGTAGCAGCTTCTGTCAATTCTCTTTTTATTTCTTACCTTAGGTTTAGTAGAATTTTGTATATCAGAAGAAACATTACTACTATTACTTATTACATTTGTAGCTACTACTTTCTGTATTGTCTACAGCCTTATCTCTTTCTTCAATATTAAGTTGTTTATTTTCTGCATTCACTGTATTGTTAGTATTATTATTTTCATCAGATGCTAATGCACTACCTCCTAAAAATATCGCTCGATGCTATGGCTACAGAAGCAGTACCTACAGTTAATTTTTCTTATTGTATATATTGTACTCTTTGTTTGATTTTTTTCATAGTTATATTTATTCCTCAACTTAAATATTTTTATTAATTATTATACGATCAATTATGCAATTATATTATTGCCTAGTTAAAGTATAATTTATAAAATAATACCTCTCGAGAGAAAAAGGTTTAAACTTATTTAATAAACAGTATCTAGATTAATAATAAGTATAGTGAAACTATTGAGCTTACTAAGAATAATGTTAAATTTGACGAAATAGAAAAATAAAATATTTTCTAAAAATAAAAGACGACTAATTAGTCGTCTTACTTTTTCTTAATAGTTATTATCATTATTAATATTATAGGTAATAGACATATTGGATTATGATATATGTATTTAAAAAAATTCCATTGTTATACAAAAATTATTTTATTTGATTGGTTCAGTATTGAAGTATGCTCCATAAGCGTATAATGTTAATTTAACACTACCGTAATCGTTAAAAGCATCTTCATACTTGTAGCCATATAATCATAATTTAAAGTAGCTAATTCTATCATAAATCCAACATCTACATAAGCTTTTATCTTCAAAATCTCTAGCTAGATTTTTCAGCTACATAAGAAGTTTTTACATAAAATTGGGCTGCACCAATAATTATAAGTTTCGTAACCATCTCTATTACCTAATAATTCGTATGTATTAACTATACCTTTATTGTCACGTAGATTATAATATCCACTTTTTTATTTTTTTATTCATAATAAATTACCTCTTTTTATGAAATAAAACCTAAATATGTAATTGCAACTACAAATTAATTTATTAAATATATACTTATCTATCTATTTAAATTGTATCATAAAAGTTTAGTGTAAACAATAATGAACTAAAGCAGAAGAAGAAACTACTTCCAACTGAATTGTGCGTAAAATTATGAAATATAGGCTTGACCTTCTCTCCGTAATTCTACAATAAGCTATTAAATAGGTATATCTAATAGTATATTTACCCCACAACTAACTAATAAAGTAGTATGAAAAATTTAAAATATGAGTATTTGATAATAGTGATGTAACTTTATAAAGTTTATAGTTTTATGAGAAATTTAAAAATTAAAGAAAAAGGAATGTTATCAAAAATAGAGTATAAAAATTATATTTTTATAACATTTTTATGTTTTTTTCTTATTTTGATAATATAGATAATAACCCTCTAAAATTAGATATTTTTAAGAAAAAAATAATTTTTACTACACTTTATTTTTCTATAATAAAAATAAACTAACTCTGAGTTGATATTAACTCAAAAAGCTAGTTTGTTTTTATATTATATTTACTTCTTTTTTATATTGTTCTTTTATATTTTCATCAAGCTTATCATCACTAATAATAGCAGTTAAATCTTTTAATCTATAAAACGAATAAAAAGCATGAGTTGAAAACTTACTGTGATCCGCAAGCACATATCTTTCAGTTGCGTTATTTAATATAGTATCATTACAACGCCCCTCTTCCTCATCAGATATCGTTACTTTCTCTAAATCAATACCATTAACCCCTACAAAAGCCTTATTAACACTTATCTTACTAAGAGCATCTTGTGTAAAATATCCTACAAAACCTTTTGTTTTTGGTCTATACCTTCCTCCGATAAAGATAAGATCACATGATGGATTATCTTTAAATTGTTCAAATACTGTCATAGAGTTAGTTACGATATTTATATTTCTATCTTGTAAGAATTCTGCTAAATAACTAGTAGTACTTCCTGCTCCAATAAAAATAGTTTCATTATTTTTAATTAATCCAGCTACTTTACGGGCTATTTCTTTTTTTTCATCAACATTGACAGATATTTTTTTATTAAAATTATCTTCTTGATAAAAGTTTTTCGGTTTTAATTTCGCTCCACCATGGATTCTAGTTAAATGACCATAATCTTCTAATTCTTTTAAATCACGTCTAATAGTCATTTCAGTTACTTTCATATCAGTAGCTAAACGATTTACCCTAACTAAATGTTTTTTTCTTTAATTCATTTTAAAAATATAACTATGTCTATCTATTTTTTTAACATACTTACACCTCTTTTTCTCAGATAAAATTATAGTCATCTAAATCTTAATTGGACTTAGACAACTATAACAAATTTATTTTTTTCTTGTACTTTTTACTATTCTTGTATTAAGTAAATTATCATGTAACAATACAGGATTTACTTCTCTTGCTACATATTTTTGATACAAGAAATAGAACGATACTAACGGTATAGTAAACCAGAATAAAACTACTTTTGCTAAAAATTCTCTAATTAAATATTTAGAAAAATCTATTTTCTTACCATCAGTAGGAACTATTCTTATTTTACAGATTTTTTTTCCTATAGTTTGTCCTTTCCAATTACTTGGTAAGTATCCATATAATAATATCGCAAAAAAATTATTATTGAAATCATCATATACAAAGCATTTCTTTCATTCTCAGGTCCACCTATATTTCGAAGATTACGACTTGTATATTGGAATAAAAGTGCTATTGGTAAATAAATAGCTAAATCTATTACATAAGCAATTATTCTCTTTACAGGTGATGCATCTTCTCCTGTAAAATCAGGTACTTCTTGATTAGTTTCTTCAGGTACATTTGCTGTTGATTTTGGAGCTATATTTTTATCATTATAGCTATATGAATTATTCTTTTTTATTTTTTTTACCATTAGCTCTACCTAATCTTCTAAGTTTACATTATGATATACTTGTTGAACATCTTCACAGTCATCAAGCATTTCTAACATTCTTTCAAATTTAGCTTTATCTTCTTCACTTAAAGTTACTTCGTTTTGAGGAATCATTGAAATTTCAGCAACTTCAAATTCTTCAATACCTGCAGCCTTTAATGCTTCTTGAATTTCGTGGAAGTGTTCTGGATCACCATAAACAATTGCTAATTCTTCTTCTTCAACGATATCACGAGCGTCAATATCAGCTTCCATAAGGATTTCTAATAACTCATCTGCACTTTTTCCTTCAACACCGATAACTGCAGTATTATCAAACATATAGTTAACTGAACCAGTAACACCTAAGTTACCTCCATTTTTACCTAATGCTGTACGTACTTCTGCAGCTGTACGGTTAACGTTATTAGTTAGAGTATCTATAATTACCATTGTTCCGCTAACTCCAAAACCTTCATAGCGTAATTCATCGTAGTTTTCTTCACTACCACCTTTTGCTTTTTCAATAGCTCTATCTATAATATTTTTTGGTACACGATATGTTTTTGCTCTTTCAAGAACAACTTTTAGATTTCTATTACTTTCAGGATCTGGTTCACCACTTTTCGCAGCTTGATAGATTTCACGACCAAATTTAGCGTATATCTTACTAGTGTTAGCGTCCTTAGCGGCTTTTTTTTCCTTAATGTTATTCCATTTACGACCCATAATAAATCTCTCTTTCTTTTATTTAATTTGTTTTAGTTTAAAAAAACTTTCTTTTTTACATTATAAATATTCTTAATTGTATAGATTTTAATATTATTCTATACACTCTTAAAAACATTATACACCCTACTATATTACAATATTTAAGCCGTTTTTTTCAAGAATTTTTATTATTGTATTTTTTTCCTATATTTTTGTTATATCAAACAATAATTTACAAATAAACACATATTTTTAATGTTTTATATTTTTATTTTAAAAAGTTTTTTTAAATAAAAAAATGCTAAACAACTTTTTTTGTTTAGCATTTCTTTATTATATTTAATTATCCTAAATTTGATAATTTTTTTAAATTTATATTTATTTTTTTAAATTTATCCTTACCTTCAGTCTTTTTTTCAAACTTAAAAATATAAAAATAAATCTAGATTGTTTTATCTTTTTTTACGTCTCTTAATTATTGTAGCTAACATCATTAAACCTACTCCTATTATTCCAGTATTTGTTTCAGCTTGACCTGTTTTCGCCAGTTTTCCTTTTTGTTCTTTAACTACCTCTGTTTTCCCTGTAACATTTGGATTTTCTAATTTTTTCGGTATCCCTGGTTTCTCTGGAGTTTCCGGTTTCTCTGGTTTCTCCGGTGTCTCTGGCTTCTCTGGTGTCTCCGGTGTCTCTGGTGTTTCTGGTTTTTCTGGAGTTTCCGGTTTCTCTGGAGTTTCTGGCTTCTCTGGTGTCTCCGGTGTTTCTGGTTTCTCTGGAGTCTCTGGTTTCTCCGGTGTCTCTGGTTTCTCTGGAGTTTCCGGTTTCTCTGGAGTTTCTGGTGTCTCTGGAGTTTCTGGTGTTTCTGGTGTTTCTGGCTTCTCTGGTTTCTCTGGAGTCTCCGGTATCCCTGGTTTCTCTGGAGTTTCCGGTTTCTCTGGTTTCTCCGGTGTCTCTGGCTTCTCTGGTGTCTCCGGTGTCTCTGGTGTTTCTGGTTTTTCTGGAGTTTCCGGTTTCTCTGGAGTTTCTGGCTTCTCTGGTGTCTCCGGTGTTTCTGGTTTCTCTGGAGTCTCTGGTTTCTCCGGTGTCTCTGGTTTCTCTGGAGTTTCCGGTTTCTCTGGAGTTTCTGGTGTCTCTGGAGTTTCTGGTGTTTCTGGTGTTTCTGGCTTCTCTGGTTTCTCTGGAGTCTCCGGTGTTTCTGGTTTTTCTGGAGTTTCTGGTGTTTCCGGTTTCTCTGGTGTTTCTGGTTTTTCTGGTTTTTCTGGTTTCTCCGGTGTCTCTGGTTTCTCTGGAGTTTCCGGTTTCTCTGGAGTTTCTGGTGTCTCTGGAGTCTCCGGTGTTTCTGGTTTTTCTGGAGTTTCTGGTGTTTCCGGTTTCTCTGGTGTTTCTGGTTTTTCTGGTTTCTCCGGTGTTTCTGGTTTTTCTGGAGTTTCTGGTGTTTCCGGTTTCTCTGGTGTTTCTGGTTTTTCTGGTTTCTCCGGTGTTTCTGGTTTCTCTGGAGTTTCTGGTGTCTCTGGTTTCTCTGGAGTTTCCGGTGTCTCTGGAGTTTCTGGTGTCTCTGGAGTTTCTGGTGTCTCTGGTTTCTCTGGAGTTTCCGGTGTCTCTGGAGTTTCTGGCTTCTCTGGTTTCTCTGGAGTTTCTGGCTTCTCTGGAGTCTCCGGTTTCTTGATTTCTTCAAAAATCCACGCACCCTTGAAATTAATATCTGTATTTTCTACAGTTACTGGTCCTGCTGGCTCATAACCTTTAAACACCCATTTCCCATCTTCTAATACTACTTCTTTTTGAGTTGGTTGTTTTGGTGTTACTATTTCTCCTTTTATGTAAGTTGTATTGTCTAATGGTTTTAACGCCTCTACTACTAATGGTATTTCTTTACCTACAGTTTCGCTTATAAACGTATAAATTACTTTTTGTTCTTTTTCCCATCCTGCATAAGCTGTTACACTTTCTTTAGGTATTGGAGATACTATTTGATCTCCTATTACTCCAAATGACTCTTTTGATAATGTAAATTTATCATTTTGATTATCTTTTGTTGTAAACCATCCTTTAAATCTATACCCCTCTCTTGTCGGTATTTGCGTAGTTTCTTGTGGATTTAAATCTGGTTTATATAAAGTTATTACTTCTTCGATAACTTTATTTCCATCTTCAAATTTAGCATTGTCTGCATTTACATCATAAACAACTTTCGCTCTTTGACCTAATACTATTGTGTTGTTTCTGGATTAAGTACATAATCCCATTTAGCTAACGAGTTATGATCTGAATAATCACTTACACCTTCTGTATCTCTTGTGAAGTAATGCAATAATTTAGCATCTTCTTTTGTTGGTGTATATGTCCCATCACCTTTAGCTACTAAATACCCTACTTGACGTTTAGGTGTTTCTTTATTCTCTCCACCTTCTTGTTCACTGATAGAAACATTAATTTTGTTAGTTAATGCTCCTTTCAACACTAGAGCTGATTCTTGATCTAATACTCTGACATCTTTTTCGTCAAATTGTGCTTTAGGTGTGATTGTTACATCTTTTTTAGCATAAATACTAGCACCAGCATATTCTTTTACTTTTCCGCTATTTTCTTCATCACCTGCTGTACCATCGCTAACTTTAGAGTTGTTTGCAAAGCTTGCTGTATCCACTAATAAACTTCCGTTATTATAGATACCTCCTCCATATTTATAAGATGTGTTATTAGCAATAGATGTTTCTGTCCCACCTGATACTTCTACAACTCCATCATTATAAATGGCTCCACCTTTAACTGAGAATCCATTCTTTATAGATCCTCCTTCTACTTTTAGTGTATTTCCTTTACCTACGTAAATTCCTCCACCACGCGTATCTTTCCACGCAAATCTAGTTCTTGTATTAATAATATCTGTATTACGAAGTGTTAGATTTACAGAACCTTCTTCATCCTTTCTAGTAGATAGTGTAATTGCTCCTCCATTTTCATCTGTAGTTACATCTTTAATAGTAGTATTTCTATAATAGCTGTTGATGTTCCTTTTGATTCAAAAGCAATTGCTCCTCCAAAAGTAGCAATCGATGGTCCGTTCCACCAAGATCCTGCTCCTGTTAACGTTGAGTTAGTTAATGAAAACTTCCCAGAACCTACTATATCTATAAATCCTCCTGCAAATGTTAATTTTGAACCAGTTGCAGTAAATGTTGATGAATCAACTTTAAGATCACTATCACTACTTACTATTGCTCCTCCGCTTATACCATATGCATCACCTAAATTATTGATGTCAAATTTAGTGTTTTTAACTGTTGTTGTTGCGTGACGCATCGCTATGGCTCCACCTGTATTAAATGATTTAGCTACATTAAATGTAGAATCAGAAACTTCTAATTTTGTTCCATTATCTACAAATAATGCTCCACCTTCATTAGCTTCATCTTTCACAGCAAATGTATGGTTTCCAGAAAAAGTGGTATCAGAAATTTTCACTTTAGAGTCTTTAGTCGCATGAATACCACCACCATTACCATGTCCATCTACTAAAGTATTATTTAAAACTTCAGATTTATTTTCTAATGTAAGTTCTGCGTTATATGCATATATCCCTCCACCATCTGGACGAACATCATCAGGTGTTCCTGCTTTTTTCACAGCTTTTGAATCTTGAACTGAGGTATTATCTAGTTTTAATTTAGAATCTCTAACAAACACACCCCCACCTTGACTTTGATTACCTGTATTACCTCTTTGAATAGTTGATTTCTTAAGTGTAACGTCTGCATTATTACTGATAGCAAGTGGTCTTCCAATATCACCACCATCTAATGTAACGCTATCAAATGTAACATTACCCCCATTTACAGAAACCATATCTATATTAGGTGTAACCAATTTTAAACTATATCCATTACCATGAATTTTCCCATTAAAAGCACTAGAAATATTTATAGTATTTTTAATATTTATATTATTACTTAATACCAAATTTTGTGCATTACTTTTAATTCTATCATTTAACTCTTGTTCTGAGCTGATATTTCCTTGTAAACCTGTTTCAGCACTAACGTTTGATGCCAAAGCAATAGTTTTATTTAAAATTGCGGGTTGAGTTAAAGCCAAACCTACAGATAATGGTACTACTCCTATAGCTAGTTTTTCTTATTGGAAATTTTTATTTTTTTCATATTTTTTTCCATAATAAATTAAACTTCTCCTTTTCTATATATTATCTATACTCTTTTTTTATAAAATTGATTATTTTACTTTTTATAATTAGTAGTATAATAAAATTTAATATTATTGTATTTTTTTACGCCATAATTATATCAAATATATTTAAAATTGTAAATCTAAAAACTTAAATATACTTAAAATTTTTTGTTTTTATTAGAGTTACTTTTTTTCTTATTTCCTATATTTTTTTACAGTTATTTTTTTATAAAAAAAATACTAGTATTTTTTTATAGAATATTATATTTTATGTTTTTTTATTTTTTTAGAATTTAATTAATTTTTATTAACAATCAAAAATTTGTCAGTTTATATAGTTTATATACATTAAACATTTACATTAATTTATTATTAGGTTAGTCGTACTTAAAAATCATTAATATTACAATAAATACATTTATTACTTTTTTATCACTGTTGTTAAGTCTAGCTTTTTAAACTTAAATTTATTATTTTTTTACATAGAACCTAGAAACTTAATATATTATAATTTTTAGTATTTTTATATATAATTTATATTATTAATATTATTTATCCCCCTATTGATTTTTAGTATTTTTTTAACTTTACCTAAACCGGAGAAAAAAACCGACAAATAGACCTTTTTGTTTTTACGCTTATTTATTAATTTTTTAACTAAATTCTCTAATTTTTTTGATTTATTATATCTATTTTTGACAAAAATACTTTGATGATATATAATAGTAATTGTAATTAATATTATATTTTTAAGTTTTATTTCAAATATATTATGAAAAAAATAAAGGAGAATATTATGATAAATAAAAATAACAATTTTTCGATTAGAAAATACACATTTGGTACTGTTTCTGTTGCTCTAGGTGTTTTCTTCGCCTTAGCTCTTAATGGTACTAGCGCTTATGCAGTAGAAGACAATCCTCCTGCTGCTGTAGTAGAAGGTACCCTTCCTACCACAGAAACAACTACACCTGATGTTAGTGTTGCTGGTGTAGACGTAACTACAAATACAAATGGAGATGACAGTGCGGTATTACCAGCTGTTCCTACTCCAGTCTTACCTGGTTTCTACGCTGACCAAAAAGAAGCACCTGCAGTAGTAGCTGATCCAGAGAACCTTGAAATAAACCAAGAGGTTTACTACTCTAGATTAGGTAAGATTAAGTATGTTGATAAAGCTACTGGTAAAACTATAATAGAAAAAGTATATGAAAATGATAAAACAGATGCTACAAAAGCAGCAGATACAATTTTACCTGATTTACCTTCAGGTTATGAGTTTATTTCTAAAGTACTTACATTGCAAAATGCTACTGTAGAAAAAGTTACTAATACCAAGGGAGACAAAGCTAATAAAATAGAAACACAAGATGTTACTACTCCATTAACTGAGTCTAATGGTAAATTAATCTTCTCTCCTATTAACGATATTGTATCTGCAATTAAGGATGGTGTCCCTTATAGTTATAGTCAAGGTAATAATATAGTGTTCTACCTTGCAGCTTTAACTCCAACACCTGAACCAACTCCTGAGCCTAAGCCAGAACCTAAACCAGAACCTAAACCTGAGCCTAAGCCAGAACCTAAGCCAGAACCTAAACCAGAACCTAAACCTGAGCCTAAACCAATACCTAAGCCAGAACCTAAACCAGAACCTAAACCTGAGCCTAAGCCAGAACCTAAACCAGAACCTAAACCTGAGCCTAAACCAGAACCTAAACCTGAGCCTAAACCAATACCTAAGCATATAGTATCTAAAAATACATTACCTAATACTGGGTTAACTGATAGTTCTACTCTTGCAGCAGGTCTTGGAGCTCTTACTTTAGCTGGTATAGCAGCAAGAAGAAAACAAAAATAATAGGAAACTTTTCTTTATAAAATTATTTACAAACAAAACCCCCTAAAAGCTAAATTATTTAACTTTAGGGGGTTTCCTTATTTATAGTACTCTATATCTATATAATTTAAAACATTCTCTATATTATCATATTTCTTTATTTCGTCCTTATTATAACTTGATTTATAAATATATTCACCTATTCCTTCATCTTTAAATATAATTCTATATTTACCATTTAATTCTATTATACCTCTCCATGCATCTGTTCTCCATGAATCAGTCATTAAAACTTTTTTTATATTCCACTACTTTAATTTTTCTTTATTTTTCTCATTATTTCTCAACTTATAATCTTTTAATCACGTGATTAACTAATCTTTTTTTCGGCTTGTCTTATTTTTTTCGTTTTTTTCTTCATCACTTTTTATCTTCATATTTTTTTCTAATATATATTGAATCTTTTTGATTTTTGTTCTACTTTCTGTTTTTTTCTCCATACAATGTCAAAAGCAGTTAAACAAATCATACTTAATAATATCTTTATTAATTTCTCCATTTTTTTCTAACCTACTTTTATTCTTTATTCATCATCATTATATCATGCTTACTCATAAAAAAAATAGAGTATTAATACTCTATTTCTAATAGTTTCACCTGCGGTGTTATTATTCCCGCTTCACTTTTTCAAATATAAACCATAGCTATTTGGTAAATAATCTATAAGGTTATCTTTGTCTAACATCATTTCATAAAATGAAGGATATCTAATTTCTCCTAAATTTGTTTCAAAGCTCTTATCATACTTTTCTTCATCAATATTTTTTTATCATTTTTTTAAAAACTATTAACAATCTATACTTTGTATAATCTTGACAGTGACAACCTATCATATCATCATTATATGGACTCTGTCCATCTGTATAATCTAATATAAATCTATAATCTACTATATTCTTATTCTTTAATCTATTTTTGTAAATACTCTTCAGCACTACTTGTAAAGTTAATATTCATTTTTTTCACCTTCTTTTTTTATATTATACATTTTATTTTTCTCTTTAACAAGGAGAAAGGCCCATCTTTCGATGAGCCGTATATTATGAAAAAAATATTTTAACTTTTAAAAAAATTATTTCCTTAACCACTTTGTTTTTAGAATATAATCTTTATGTGTGTTATGTTTATTATTATATAGACTCAACTTTACATAAAGTTAAAGCTATAATTAAAGTGTAATTAAAAAAATTTCCTATGCTTCTAATTCACATAGGAAATTTTTATTTTTAATATACTCTTTGTAATTTTTTTACTTTTTGTTTGAACTACATTTAGCGGTACTGATTCTTTTTGTTGTAACACTTGTATCTAATCCAAACCATTTTTTTCTGGAGTTACAGTTATACGTTTTAATTTTAATCTTAAACTCATAATAAATGTATCAAATGAAGATAAACCATTGTTATTACCCAATACTTCATTTATTAATACAAATCGGAAATCCCCAACTGTTTCTACTTTTACCTTTTTAAATTATATTTAGTCGGTTGTAAGTCTAACTCTTTATTTTTTTAATAAATCAGCTATTACTTGATGCATAAACATATTTATTCGTTGATGCTCTCTAAATCCTAGATTAAAAAGTAATTTTTGAATATTTTTTTATCGCTATATTTCGTTACTTTATATTCACGTTTATAAGGTTTATCTAGAACATTTATATGAACAAAAAAAAGTAAACATTAGCTCTTTTTCGGCTGTTTATTTAAAAATTGAATATAATACCGCATAATCAACATCTTCTTCTCTTTTTTTGCACCTGTTAAATAAACTAAGTTAGTCGCATATTTAGGAATACTCTTATCACCACTTAGCTGTAATAATTGTTTTTTTATAATTATCAACAGTTAGATATTGTGATTCTCTTTCTTTAATTTCTGTTCCTTTATGCCAAATAAACATTATTGTAAAGATAAATAAAGCTATAATAACAGTTATATATCCACCATTAACGAATTTTTAAACTATTCGCAAAATAGGAATAATAATTCTTCTGCTCCAAAGAATGATAAGAATATTATTGAAGCTACTTTATTATTTTTTTAATTTTGAATAAATATATTGATAATAGTATTGTCGTTACAAACATTGTTATACTAATACTTAGTCCATATGCCGCTTCCATATTACTACTTGTTCTAAAGAATAATACTACTGAGCTACTACATATAAACAGTATAATATTTACCGTTGCAACATATACTTGTCCTTTTAACTCTGTAGGATATTTAATTATTAATTTAGGGAATAAGTTTAATTTTATCGCCTCTGAAATTAATGTAAATGATCCAGTAATTAAACTTTGACTAGCTATTATAGCAGCAAGTGTAGCTAATAGTACTTGTAGTACTAAAAATTCATCAGGAACTATCGCAAAGAATGGATTTTTACCTGCGTCAAACTTATCTGATAGTAAATATGCCGCTTGCCCAAAATAATTAGCTACTAAACATATTTTTACCAGAGTCCATGCCATTCTAACATTTTTTCTACCACAATGTCCTAAATCAACATATAAGTCTTCTGCTCCAGATACACATAAAAAAATACTGCTCCTAATAAAACAAAAAAATACCTGGTTGAGTAACTAATAAGTTATAGGCATAATAAGGATTTAATGCTTTTAAAATAGTTGGATTAGCTAGTATTTGTCTACTACCCCAAAATAACAATGATAAAAACCATAAGCTCATTATTGGACCAAATAGCGATCCTATTTTTTTAGTTCCAAAACGTTGAAATGAGAATATAAAAAAATAAAAAAATAAGTAATACCATTACTATTACATCATCAGTTTCTAATTTTGGAAAAATATCATGTAGTCCTTCTACCGCGGAAGTTACTGTTATGGCTGGTGTTATTATTCCATCAGCTAGTAATGTAGCTCCTCCTAACATCGCTAAAAATACTACGCTTTTTCTCGTTTTATTTTTTATTAATGCAAAAAGTGAAAATACTCCACCTTCACCATGGTTATCTGCTCTTAGTGCTATTAATACATATTTGGTTGTTGTTTGTAAAGTCATTACCCAAAATATTAAACTAACAAACCCCAGGATTAACATTTCATTTAGTGCTCCATCACTGTTTTTAACAAATGATTTCATTACATATAAAACTGATGTTCCTATATCACCAAAGATAATCCCAATAGTTATTATTACACCAAGAAAAGTTAGTTTTTTCTTATCCATAATATTACTCTATCCTTCACATAAATAAATTAAAAATAAAGATAATTTACTAAAAACCATCTTTATTTTTCATATATTATTATAGACCTCTTATTTTTTTAAAGTCAAGAGGGAATTTTTATTAAATTTATACTATTTTTAGACTTAATATTATAGCTATTTATATATTTTTCTATATTTTTGCTGTTTATAAAATAAGTATAATTGATTTAATAATTAAAAATTTCTTATTTTTATATTTTTTTGATACCTATAGGGATAACACTAATCTAATAATTTAATAAATTAAAATTAATTATATCTTAATTTTACAAGGTTAGTTTTTATGTTTTTCATATAATATTTTTTTCTTTTCTTTTAATTTTTCTCCTTAATCTTTTTTTGAAAAACATTTACTTTTCTACTTTACAAAACTACTTTTCTTGTGTTACCATAAGTATAAAGGAAAAAAATTTAACACATTAAATTTTTAATAGTAAATGTTTTTTTGTGAGGCTAGAGTATTTTCCACAATAGAAGGGGTGTTATTATGTTAATTAAAAGTAAAAAAGTTTGGTCAAGTAGCCAATTTCTTCCTCTTATTTTAGAAGTTGAAAATAATAAAATAGTTGCTGTTTATGATTATGATCACTTCGATAAAGTTGATTATGATTTTGGTAGTAATCGTGTTCTACCTGGTTTTATAGATATACATACACATGGTGCTTACGGTTATGATACTAATGATGCCACAGAAGAAGGTTTACGTAACTGGACAAAAAATTTACCGAGTGAAGGAGTTACATCTTTCTTACCTACTACTATTACTCAAACTGAAGAAGTTCTTCTTAAAGCTGTAGCTAATGTTGCGAAAGTTTATCGTGAAGGTTATGAAGGCTCTGAAATATTAGGTATTCATTTTGAAGGGCCATATCTAGATGCAGAAACGCGGTGCTCAACCTCTTAGCTGTATTCAAACTCCAAGTGTTGAACAATTTAAAAAATTCCAAGAAGCTAGTGATAATTTAATAAAATTAATTACTATTGCTTGTGAAAAAGATGTTGATTACAAATTAACTAAATACTTAGTTAGCCAAGGTATTCGCGTTAGTCTTGGTCATTCTGCATGTAATTATAAAGAAAGTTATTTAGCATTTGCTAATGGTGCTAGTTCTCAAACACATGTTTATAACGGTATGGTAGGTTTTCATCATCGTGATGGTGGGCAAGTTGGTTTTGCCTTACGTGCTCATGATGTATATGGTGAAGTTATTTGTGATGGTATTCACTCTACTACTGATGCCTTAAACACTTATTTTACAGCTAAAGGTAGACACCATGGTATTATGATTACTGATTCACTTTGTGCTAAAGGTTGTGGACGTGGTTCTTACATCTTTGGTGGTGAAAATATGGAAATATATGAAGATGGTAGTGCACATCGTGATGATGGTCGCTTAGCTGGTTCTACTCTTCGTGTTATCGATGGTTTAAGAGTTCTTATCGAAGATGCTCTTGTTCCTGTAGAATCTGCGATCAACTCTTGTACAAAAAATCCGGCAGAAATGCTTGGTTTTGGAGATAGAAAAGGGAAATTAAAAGTTGGATATGATGCCGATTTTGTAGTTATAAATTCAGATTATGAAGTATTAAGTACTTTCTCACGTGGTAAAGAAGTATTTAAAAAAGACTAATTTTAAGAATTTAAGGAGTTTTATTTATGAAATATTTAGTATTCGAAACAAAAAAAGAAGCTTCTAAAGAAGCGTACAAAATTTTAAAAAGTTTAATTAATGAAAATTCTACATTAGGTCTAGCTACTGGTTCTACACCTATAGATCTTTATGAAGAAATGATTAAAGACCATAAAGAAGGAAACTTTAGTTATAAAAATATTAAAAGTTATAATTTAGATGAATATGTAGGTATTAGCTATGATCACCCAGAAAGTTACCATAAATTTATGGACGTAAATCTTTTTGATCATATTGATATAGATAAAAACAATACTCATATTCCAGATGCTAGTGCTGAAAATCTAAACCAAGCATTAGAAAACTATCAAAATGAGCTAAATAACACTACTATAGACGTCCAAATACTTGGTCTTGGTGGAAATGGTCACATAGGTTTTAACGAGCCAGGAACACCGTTTAACAGCGGCGTACACGTTATTGATTTAAAAGAAGAAACTATCAAAGCAAACTCAAGATTCTTTAATAATGATGTAAATTTAGTTCCTAAACAAGCTGTTACTATGGGAATTAACGATATTATGAAAGCTAAACACATTATATTATTAGCTTTCGGTAAAGAAAAACAAGCTGCCATTAAAAATCTAATAGATAGTGATATTGTTGATGAAAGCATTCCTTGTACTGTATTAAAAAAACACCCAAGTGTTTATGTATTAGTAGATAAAGAATCTGATTTTAGAAATTAAATATAATAAAATGCTGCAATTTGTAGCATTTTATTTACCATAATAATGTAAACGTTTTATAAAATTTAGGGAGGTATATTATGTATAAATTACAATGGAATAAAATTGGAGTAGTTGCTCCTCAAGAAGGTTATGAAAAAAATATTGGAACTGCTGGATTACTAAAAGGTGTAATCGATAATAAACTTGTCTTTGGTGGTGGTGCTAACTTTCCTGGTGGTCTGCCAGTAGATGGTGGTACTAAAGTAACCCATAAAGATATCTACTTATATGAAATAAAAGATAATGAACATGTATTACTAGATCAAATTCAATATGATTATCCTCTAGCTTATGGCCCTAGTGCTAACTATAAAGATAAATTATATTATATTGCAAATAAAGATGAATCTTCGTCTGATATATTAGAATTAACAATAAAAGAAAATAAATTAAATATCAATATTATTGGAACATTACCTCTAACTGTAGAAAATACTATTGCTGAAGTATATAACAATAAACTTTATTTCGGTATTGGTTCTATAAATGGAAAAAATACAAAAGAACTATATTCATATGATTTAGAAACAAAAACATTCGAAGTAGAAACGGAATTTCCTGGGGAATTACGATCACAAGCTTTAAGTTATGTTTACAATGACTCACTAATTGTTTATGGTGGCGGTGCAGCCGAAACTTATAGTGATGGGTATAAATACATCTTTAAAGAAAAAACTTGGACTAAACTTGCAGATGTAATAGTAGATAACTATGAATACTCATTATTAGGAGCTGATTGGTGTAAATTAAATGAAGATGAACTTTTAGTTATAGGAGGTTTTGATAAAGACGTCTGGAAAGATGCAGTATTTAAACTTAGTACTCTTACAGGCGAAGAACACGCAAAATACCGTGATGCGTACTTTAGACGTCCTGTAGAAGACTTTAAATGGAATAAACATGAACTAGTTTATAACCTCAAAAATAATACATGGACTAAACTAGCTGAAATAAACTTTGAAGCACCGTGTGGACACGCCTTACTATCAACAGATGCTCACATATATTCTATTATGGGAGAAATAAAACCAGCAGTAAGAAGTCCATACATACATCAAGCTAAAAAATAAAAATATAAATCCTCCTTATTAGACAATAATCTAGTAAGGAGCTTTATTTATATAAAATTTAAGTACAAAAAAAGACCTTCCAAAAGGAAGGTCACTGTTGCCTGGCAACGTTCTAGTCTCGCAGGGCGTAAACCCAACTACATTCGACGCTAAAGAGCTTAACTTCTGTGTTCGGTATGGGTACAGGTGTGTCCTCTTCGCTATCGCCACCAGACGAAAACTTCATACATCTATTATATCATCATTTATTCCTTTGTCAACACTTTACTTAAAAGAACTTCACTTGATTAAGTCCTCGACCTATTAGTATTAGTCAGCTGAATGTGTTACCACACTTACACTCCTAACCTATTCTCCTTGTCGTCTTCAAGGGGTCTTAATATCCGTGGGAAATCTCATCTCGAGGGGGGCTTCATGCTTAGATGCTTTCAGCTCTTATCCCTTCCATATTTAGCTACCCAGCTATGCCACTGGCGTGACAACTGGTACACCATTGATATGTCCATCCCGGTCCTCTCGTACTAAGGACAGCTCCTCTCAAATTTCCTACGCCCACGACGGATAGGGACCGAACTGTCTCACGACGTTCTGAACCCAGCTCGCGTACCGCTTTAATGGGCGAACAGCCCAACCCTTGGGACCGACTACAGCCCCAGGATGCGATGAGCCGACATCGAGGTGCCAAACCTCCCCGTCGATGTGGACTCTTGGGGGAGATAAGCCTGTTATCCCCAGGGTAGCTTTTATCCGTTGAGCGATGGCCCTTCCATGCGGAACCACCGGATCACTAAGTCCTGCTTTCGCACCTGCTCGACTTGTAGGTCTCACAGTCAAGCTCCCTTGTGCCTTTACACTCTGCAAATGATTTCCAACCATTCTGAGGGAACCTTTGAACGCCTCCGTTACTCTTTAGGAGGCGACCGCCCCAGTCAAACTGCCCACCTGACACTGTCTCCCGGTTTTTCTATGCCGAGGGTTAGAATTTCAATACAGCAAGGGTAGTATCCCAACAACGCCTCCTCATACACTGGCGTGCATGATTCCTAGGCTCCTACCTATCCTGTACATACTGCATCAAAATTCAATATCAAGCTACAGTAAAGCTCCATGGGGTCTTTCCGTCCTGTCGCGGGTAACCTGCATCTTCACAGGTACTATGATTTCACCGAGTCCATCGTTGAGACAGTGCCCAAATCGTTACGCCTTTCGTGCGGGTCGGAACTTACCCGACAAGGAATTTCGCTACCTTAGGACCGTTATAGTTACGGCCGCCGTTTACTGGGGCTTCAATTCATACCTTCGCTTGCGCTAAGCACTCCTCTTAACCTTCCAGCACCGGGCAGGCGTCAGCCCCTATACTTCACCTTTCGGTTTTGCAGAGACCTGTGTTTTTGATAAACAGTCGCTTGGGCCTATTCACTGCGGCCTACTCTCGTAGGCACCCCTTCTCCCGAAGTTACGGGGTCATTTTGCCGAGTTCCTTAACGATGGTTCTCTCGCTCACCTTAGAATTCTCTTCCCAACTACCTGTGTCGGTTTGCGGTACGGGCACCTCTTATCTCGATAGCGGCTTTTCTTGAGAGTTTGGCTTCATTGACTTCGCTACTATATTTCGCTCCCCTTAACACTTCAACCTTTACAACAAGCGGATTTGCCTACTTGTCAGTCTTTGTGCTTAGACGCCCTATTCCATCAGGGCGATCAATTAGCCTCCTCTGTCCCCACTTCTCTCAATCGATATTCGGTGGTACAGGAATTTCTACCTGTTGTCCATCGGCTTCACCTATCGGCTTCACCTTAGGTCCCGACTTACCCAGAGCGGACGAGCCTTCCTCTGGAAACCTTAGTCTTTCGGTGGATAGGATTCTCACCTATCTTTCGCTACTCACACCGGCATTCTCACTTCTAACCTCTCCACCTCACCTTCCAGTTCGGCTTCTATGATGTTAGAACGCTCTCCTACCATATAACATTAGTTATATCCGCAGCTTCGGTTGTATGTTTTAGCCCCGGTACATTTTTCGGCGCGATGTCACTCGACCAGTGAGCTATTACGCACTCTTTAAATGGTGGCTGCTTCTAAGCCAACATCCTGGTTGTCTGTGCATCATCACATCCTTTTCCACTTAACATACAATTTGGGACCTTAGCTGGCGGTCTGGGCTGTTTCCCTTTCGACTACGAACCTTATCACCCGCAGTCTGACTCCCGTTGATATTTATCTGGCATTCGGAGTTTGTCTGAATTCGGTAACCCGGGATGGGCCCCTAGTCCAAACAGTGCTCTACCTCCAGTAAACTCACAACGAGGCTAGCCCTAAAGCTATTTCGGAGAGAACCAGCTATTTCCAAGTTCGATTGGAATTTCTCCGCTACCCACAGCTCATCCAAACACTTTTCAACGTGTCCTGGTTCGGTCCTCCATTCAGTGTTACCTAAACTTCAACCTGGCCATGGGTAGATCACTTGGTTTCGGGTCTACTCCATCATACTATTTCGCCCTATTAAGACTCGCTTTCGCTTCGGCTCCATGT